>JADMIO011107685.1_pt1 | contig 95591 bp, 101 predicted proteins | sample 8958161 | NCBI WGS metagenome assembly JADMIO01 (sample SAMN16585339, study PRJNA669376) | soil metagenome | isolation source: Crop rotation soil | place: USA: Cullars Rotation, Alabama | collected 2011
GCGACAACTTGTCCACGTGGAATTCTAAGCTTAGGATCCCAATGTGCTGGAAAGGAGCGCGGCGAGGTGGCCCTCGAAGCGTCATTGGAGCCGGCGCCTGTCGTTCCTGGTGAAGACGCCGATCCGTCTGCGCCGCCCGTCCTGCGGATTTCTGTCACTGACACGGGCATTGGCATCCAGCCAGAGCACCAGCGCGTGATCTTCGAAGAGTTCCGCCAGGCGGATGGATCGACCAGCCGTCGTTATGGCGGCACCGGACTCGGATTGTCGATCAGCGCGAGACTCGTCAAGATGCTCGGCGGTGCGATCCGCGTGGCGAGCACGCCGGAGGAGGGGAGCACGTTCTCGTTCACGGTGCCGCTCCGCGCCCCAGATGGTGTCGCTGCCCTGCCCGCTGGCGTGCCTCGGGTGGGGGCGCCGGTGTGGGTGTCGGTGGCCAGCGATCGAGGCATGCGCGCAGCTTCGGATGCACTCACCACGTGTGGATTACCGAGCGAGCACGTGTTGCCGCACGATCTCGTGCGTCGGGTGCTGACCGCGCCGACCAGGCCGGCTGCCGTCGTCACGAACGAACACGACGACGCACGTCTCACCGAGCTGCGTGCGGCGTGCGGACGCGACGTGCCGCTCGTGCGTCTGGTGCGAGGCGATGGGCGGAGCGGCGGTGCCGGATCGGGTGTGGAAGTCGTGCTGACCGTTCCGTTCGCACCGAACGGACTGGGACAGGCCGTTACGACGGCACTCGAGCAGGCGTCGTCCGGCGCTTTCGTGGTCACCGCGGCCGAGCCGGGGGTGATGACCGTCGTCGAGGGAAGCGCTCCGCGCCGTACCGGGGTGCCCGTGCAGGGTGGCGACGCCAGGTCGCTGCGGATCCTCGTCGCGGAGGATCATCCCGTCAATCAGCAGCTCATTCTTCGGCTGCTCGAGCGGCGCGGGCACACGATCACCCTGGCGGGGGATGGCCGCCAGGCGGTCGAGGCGTACGGGCGCGACGCGTTCGATCTCATCATCATGGACGTGCAGATGCCGGTGATGGATGGCTTCGAGGCGACGGCCGCGATCAGGGCCATCGAAGCGACGACGGGGATCCATGTGCCGATTGTCGCGGTGACGGCGCACGCGATGGATGGCGATCGCGAGCGCTGTCTGCAGGCCGGGATGGACGACTACATGTCAAAGCCGATCCACACGCCGACGCTGCTGGCGTTCGTGGCGAAGTTCGGCACGAGAGCGGCTGCATGACATGCGGAATGTGGCGTCTGCATGCGGAGTGGGGCTCGTCTTTGGTCCGCGGACGGGGCTGGGGGCTGGAGCCTGGAGCCCGCAGCCTGGTGTTGCCGAAGGCGGCCGTGTTTCGTATGATTGATGGTCCGACTCGTCGGACGAAAGACAGAAGGTAGCCCGCGCCCGCGGGTTGCCGGCACGTCGCACCTGCCAGTGTTCCTCAGTAGCTCAATGGCAGAGCATCCGGCTGTTAACCGGAGGGTTGCTGGTTCGAGTCCAGCCTGAGGAGCCAATTTCCTTCGGAATTCCCACCGCCTTCGCCCCGCGTCGATCCCTCGTCGACGGACGTTGCCCTTTTCTTGCCCTTTTGGATTTGGTCTCTGTAGGCGGGTCCGAATCAAGCAGGCCGACCTCGGCCGACAGGAAGGCGGGCGAGAGGTGCGCATAGCGCATCGTCATCTTGAGCGACTGGTGCCCGAGCAGCTCCGCGACGCTCCTGAGGGACGCTCCGCGCATCATCAGCCACGAGGCGAACGTGTGCCGGAGGTCATGCCAGGTGAAGTCTTGAATCTCCGCGAGCGCGAGCGCTCTGTGAAACCCGTTCTTGATATCCCGGACCGGCTCGCCGGCCTTCGGGCCTGCCGTGTGCGGGAAGACGTAGGGCGAAGTGAGATTGCCAGCGGCGTGAAGCGACTGAAGTGTCGACAGCGCGGTCGCATTCAACGGCAACGAGAGCGGGCGGCCGTTCTTGGTTCGGGGTATACGCACGACACGGTTCGCGAAATCGATCTGCTCCCATCGGAGTCCGAACAGACTGCCACGGCGAAGGCCCGTGTGGACGGCGAGGACGATCTTCTCCTCGAGGTAGGGGGATGTCTCGATCGCGCCTGCTGCCTTCAGGAGACGGTCGTACTCCTCGCGACTCAAATAGCGAAGCCGCGAGTTGTCACGGTGAAACAATTTGACACGGCGGACCGGATTCGCCGCCGCAAGATTTCGCGCGACGCACCAGTTGAAGAACGCCTTCAAGACCGCGAGATCCTTGTCGACCGTAGCGTGGGCGACGGATTGAGCGCGTCGCAGTTTGATGGCCTCGATATGCGCTGGACTGATCCTCGCAAGCAACGTCGTTGTGTCGAAGGCCGCCTCCCATATCGCGAGTGCCGGCTCGACGTACGAACGATGCGATCGATTCTGCACGGCCGAGTATTCACGATACTGCTTCAGCGCCGCCGCGAAGGTGATGGTCTTGGGCGCCTGCTCGTGCCACGTGCCACTCTCGATCTTTGCTTGCTCCGCGGCCCAGATGCGCATGGCCTCGCGTTGGCGACGGAGCCGCTTTCGGAGCCGTGACCCGTCCGGATATCGAATTTCAACGAGCCATCGGTTCCGCTCCGGGTTCCAGACGGGCCCCTTCGAGAAGTCCCGATTCTTGCGCGTTTCGTCCATGTCCGGGTCTCGCTTTGATGGTACAGGTTGCCACGTATCGGTCAAGCACGCTGCGTCGAATGCGGACGATGCCGTTGCCGTACTTCACGACGTCGATCTTCCGATCGCAGATCCAGTGACGCAGGGTCCACGGGCGAATACCAAGGATGCTGGCGGCTTGGGTGACGTTGAGAAGCTCATCTGAGGGCATGGGCTTTCCTCCCGATCCAGAGAAAGCGCCCGGGCGCCGCCACGATGGCGACGTCCGAGCACTCTTTGACCGTCTACGAAGCGACGTCGGTTGGCGCCTGTTCGTGCTCCGCGTACGCCTGAAGCACGAGATCGCGGACGCGTTCTTGCGAAGCGGCGTTCTCGATCGGTCTCAGCAACGCAAAACTTCGTCGCTCACCGCTGACCGAGTACTGACGCGCCGGGAACGTGACATTGCGGCCATTGCCGCTTCGGCGTTCCCACACGGCAAAGCCGACCAACTTCAACCCTTCCAGGTCGCCGTCGGTAAAACAGAGCTCGGCATCGGCGAGTTTGCCTGGCGGGTTCTGACCGGAGACGGGACGAATTTTGACGATCATGTGACCTCCTGTGCCGCTCGCCCTCTCGGCGAGCGACTGACAGTGCGTGGTGGCGAGTCATGCGGCGAACTGGATGGGGACGGCTTGGAGCCGCTGCCAGAGCCAGTGCTGGAGCGTGTTGAGACCGACGAGGACGGGGTCGGCCGCGTGAAACGCGTGGTGCTGGCCGCGGCACTTGGCGCGCTGCCACGCCAGCTCCATGGCGTCGACGAGGATCAGCCGTGCTGGCATCTGGCTCCGCGTCGTGTCGAGCGTGAGCGGCTCGGCCGCGAATCCTGCGACGTCGGCCCATGGGGCCGCGTGCAGGGTGAGTGTCGCCGGTGAATCGAGGTCGGCCGGTGCCGTCGTCACAAACGCGAAATAGATCCGTGATTGGTGGCCGATCGTCACGGTGATCGTGGGTGTGAGCGACCGTTCGTTCATGAGGTACTCCTTCCTTCGAGACTCCGCGCCGCTTCGATAGGTGCCCTCCGTGAGAAGTCCGGAGGCCGCGTCACGGCCGCGCCAGCGGCGAGCGCAGCGAGCGAAGCCTTGACGCGGCTGAGGACTTCCACAGAATTGGCCTCTCGAAGCGGCGGCATTGGTTACGCGCTCCTCGTGCGAGACGCCATCTCGCCGGCTTCCAGGAAGCTGAAGTAGCGGCCGTCGTCGCCGACGATCAGGTGATCGATCAACGCGAGATCGAGGACGTCGGCAGCCCTACACAACCGCAGCGTGAGTTGTGCGTCGTCGCGGCTCGGCGTGGGATCGCCGCTTGGATGGTTGTGGACGACCATCAGGCCCGTTGTGCCCGGCGTCAGACACGCCGGCAGGAACACATCGGGCACCGACACCGTGGTGCTGGTGCGTGTTCCGCGCGAGAGCAGGTGCCACGCAAGCAAGCGACCGCGGATGGAGACGCAAGCGACGCCAAACACCTCCACGGACTGGTCGCCCACGAGGGGCGCCAGGACGGTTGCGGCGTTTCGCGGGCTGGTGAGAGGCACGGAGGGCACATCGACGACGCGTCCGTCCGTGCCGCGCAGCGATCGGTAGCCGACGACGAGTTCGCGCACGCGGTGCATCCGTGGAGGCGCTGCAGACAGCGAAGTGCGCATTACTAACTCCTTTCAGTGAAGACGTGACGTGGAGAGGGCCGCCGCGACGCACAACGGTTTCGTCGTGCGCAGTCGCAACCGAACGCGTTGAGTTCTGCTTGGAGCGGACCGCATCCGAGCCGGAGCCGCCGGCTTACGGCGTTCAGGTCGACGAGCGACCAGCTGTGACGTAAGACCAGCGCGATGGCGACCAGCCGCGGGAATTGGCTGGCGGGTACTTGGGACAGCGGACCGACGAGCCGATCGAATTCGTCGGTCACGTGCAGTTCGTCCAGGAGGACGGTGACGAGGCGACGCGTCCACTCCTGAGGGCGGGTGCCACCGACGACTTCCTGGAGGACGTCGTCGCGGTGGCGTTGTCTGAAGTGTTGGACCCCGACGCGATCGCGCGTCCACGTGCGTCGCTGGCGTGTCGTGACTCGTCGGTCGGTCAGTTCGTCGCGCATGGCAGACACCTTCGGCAGAGCGCCTGGCTCTGGGAGCGAAGGCGGCCACCGTGCGCGACATTGAGTCGCGAGGGGCGGGTGATGGACGTGGCGTAGCGCCGCGTCCGCTGTGGGGTGAAAGGACCGCGGGGCTGCGCCCCTGCGGCACGTGACCAGGTTTAGTGCACCGTGGTCAGGAGTCGGCTGGCGGCGCGATCGAGCACGAACCGACCGTCCTGCCAGGGTGTGCGCTGACTCAATCGCGTGAGTCCCTGCATGTAGCCCCAGACGGACCGGGGATTCGACTCGAACGTTTCCGCGAGCGTGTACGCCTCGTCGGCGTGCTTCTGCGACAACTCCAGTCGCTGCACGGCCGTCTCGATCACTCCCGTGCGATTCCGCCCGAGCTCCCGGAACTGCGCACGCAGGAGCACCAGACGATCGCCGGAGACGTCCGCATCCAGGGCCGCGCGGACACCCTCAAGAGAGGCCGTCCACTCGTCCTGAATCGACGCGCCCACGTGTCGGCGCCGGAACCCGACGACGTGCTGAAAGCCCCAGATGATGTGATTCCCGCACACAGCGCGGAACAGGAACATCTCCAGGGTGAGGGCGGCGGCACCGACGTCGCTGTTTCGCAGAATGAATCCGCGGAACATGCCAGCGTGCGACGCGTCGGTCGGGTCATCGAGGTGTCGGTTGCCGTCCACGAGGAACAGGAACATGTCTCGATCTCGCAGATAGGCGCCTGACGGAACCCGTGCAGCGCCGAAGACACCGTCCTTGTATCCGAGCGGCAACGACCAGGCGGGATGCGCGGCCATCAGGTCGAGCCCGCGCGCGGTCAGCTCGTCATGGTGCACACGCGCGTACCTCGGCGAGGTGACGGCATGGACGGTCCACGGGTCGTCGCGGTCGACGAGCAGCTGGTGCTCCTCCCGACGTTGACGCTGCAGCCCGACATTGATCGCGTCGGACGCGATCCTCACGGGCAGCGTTCGGAGGTACTTCGGCGGCGCCCCGGCTATACCGGCGAGTTGCTCGAAGCTCCAGTTCGTCAGTGCGGCAGGGCGACCCGACGTGTCGCGTAGCGCGAGCGCGTCAGTGCTCACCGCGTCGGTCCTGAGCGCGACGGTCTCTATGGTGCGCTCTTCGGTGCGGATGCGCCTTGTGCGAGCCGCCTCGAAGAGTGCGCGAACGCTGGCGTACCGTTCGTCGGCTGGGCGTGACGCCCATTCCTTGTGAGCCGTGTACGCGTTGACAGTAGACACACCGATTCCGTTCATTGGATGGCTCCTTTCTGCGTGCCCTGGGGGCGACGAGGTGGAACGAGCCTCACGCCGGGCGACGTGAGGGAGTGGTCAGGACGACCACAACGAGAGCATCCGGGATCTGCGCCACGCTGAGGTGTCGCCGTCAGCGCGGATCGGCGCAGGTCCGATCCTTCTCAGGTCCGATCCACGTCCGGAGCAGAAGTCGTCGGCGCCTGCCTGTCTGACACGACGTATTCGCGACGGAGCACAAACGGCCCGTATTTCACCGTGACCAACGCGCCGATGATGACGAGACTCGGCACGCCCTGCTGGCGACGGGACGACAACTGGTGATGACGTAAGACTACCTGCGCGTCGGGAAGACCTGCGCGCATCTCACGGAGCACGGCCCACTCCTCCGCCGACGCCACGATGGCATGCGCGCTTCGGACCACGACGTCCGATGACGTGACGACGACGTCGCGTGCGCCGGTGCATTGTTCGATGATTCGCTGGAGTCGTTGGACCCCATCGTGGACGTAGCGCGGTCGCGTATCGACGGACGCCAACACCTGCGTGGTGATCCGCTCAACAACTTCCGCCATCGGGAGGACGCCAGCGGCGTGCCGTTGCTTTTCCTCGTCCGTGCCGTGCGCGGCGATCCAGGCGTCAACAAAGCGCCGCTTCTCCTCGTGGACCGCCGCCTGCGACACTTGATCGTGCCGGACCTTCTCGGCGTGGGCGCGCTGGTCCGCGCGGAATCGGCGGTGCGCCTCCGGCGGCACGTCTTTCGCCAGACCCTGGTCGGTCGACACGTCAAACACCACACCACCGTGCTCGGTGGCGACGTAGCAGACCTTCGGCGTCGGCGGTGGATGTGAGGCGGCGCGCAGCGCCTGGTCCCCCATGAAGGCTTCTGCCAGGCGTTGGCGACGCTCGCGGTCTTCATCGGTGCGTTTCGCTCGGACGGCGGCGCGCTGCGACTGGTACGCCGCTTCGAGTTCGTGATTCGTCGCTGCCGCGCGGTAGAGATCCTCGATGGTGGGCGGCGCGTCATACATGGGCGCGGTATCGATGCGGACGATGCCGGTGGCATCCCTCTCAAATCGCGGTCTGAGCTTGAGCCGCGCGACGCCCTGACGGTCGACGGACACCAGGTGCAAACGGTTGGCGGGCACCTGCAGCGCGATCTGCTGCAGGGATCGTCCGTCGCCGCCAGCCAGGAGCGACGCCTTCCGACCGTCTTCGGAGAGCAGATAGGTGGCGGTGGCGGACAGCGTGCGCGCCGTGTCGGCCGCCGGCATCGATGCCGGTGTGAACGCATTGGCTGACCTGTCAACACAGCGCGTCACGGTGTCCATCGTCGCGTCCTCCTCTCCCACGCGTCGGCGACGTCGCCACCCACACAGGATCTCGTCGTCAGCACACCGCGGTCCCAGGCGGCGGGGCTGAGCCCGCACCGCCTGGGTACCCATCTGATCGATCAGGCATGCGCCTCAGTGCGCTGGTACGCCTCGAGGATGCGTTGCTTGATCGCCTCCTGCGCACTGGTGTCCCCGTTCGCGGGTCGCAGCAGTGCAAAGCTTCGACGTTCTCCGTTCACGGAGTACTGTCGAGCCGGAAACGTCACGTTTCTCCCTCCGTCGCGACGTTCCCACACCGCGAAGCCGATCAGTTTCATTCCGCTGAGCGGACCCGATCCAGCTTCGAACATCACCTCCGCGTCAGCGAGTTTCCCTGCGGGAGAGCCCTGCTGATTCGGGATGATCGACACGGACACAACGACTTCGCCTGTGGACTTGGCCATGGTGGTCTCCAAGACTGCCGTGGGCCTAACACCGCTGGCAGTGGCTGGTTCGAGCAGGTCCTGAGGACGCCGTCGAACGAGGGTGGGACGCACGGCTCTAGGAGCGCGCGCGTGATCACGGAATGACCTAGTCATACAACCATTTGTGTAATACGTCAAGTAAAATGAGCCATTAACGGCACACATCTATACGAACATACGAATGGAATTCAGAGCAGGCCACCATGAGGCTCGCGTCCATACCGCCTCGCATTTCTCAGCTTTTGCCTGAGGTCGTCCTCGGACCACGGAGGGTCGCACCGGGCATTCCACTCGTCCAGCGCGCGGAGTGCCTCGTCGTCGGCCAGGTCGAATCCGCGGGCGAGCCGACAACAGACCCTGAACGTCCGGGTATCGCCATGCTGGCCAGCAATCGCAGGTGCGACATGGCGAAGAAATGCACGTGCTCGTTCGACAACGCTGGCGTGCCCCGACGGCGCCGTTGCCAGACGGCCCCTCGGGTAGAATCGCGCTCTGACGAGCGGCAGATCGTCCACACCGATCCGCTGCCGTACGTCCAGGTATTCCGCCTCCACCCGAACCGGCGGCCAGCGCTTGTGATTCAGAAACCCCGGCAGCCGCGTAGTCTGCGCGCATGATGTCGCGGCCCGATCTGTCTCAAAGTCACAGGCGAGCTGCTTCTGCAACAACTCGACCTGCGGCGGCGCGATCCCGTGCACGCGCCACAGCACATGCACCCGTCCTGGCGAGGAATGGAGCACGTAGGCCGGCGGCGGCAAATCCCGACGCGTGGAGATCGCGGCGAGCAATCCCGGACCGTCGACGTCCTCCTCGAGAAACAGATGGCGAACGTGGGCAACCGCGTCTCGCGTGCGCAAGCGTCCTCCGCGAAAGGCGTTCACTGTGACGTAGACATTCCACCCGTAGGCGTTCAGATGGCGCAGCCACGCCTGAAACCGGTCGGTCGCGGCGAGCGTCACCGGTACGATTCGCTGCATCACTTGGCCGGTCCGATACGTCTTCAACAACACACCGACGGAGTCATCCGCCTGGAAAGCCGTGTGGAGAAACCGCACCGATGCGTTCCGATCGACGGGCGCCATGCTCACTCCTTCGTGAGCATCACAGAGCCGGTGAACGGCACCGGGCAATCGACGCCGGTGATGCTGCCCTGGATCCGTCTTGTGTCAGCCGTGGCGAAGCTGGCGAACGTGCCCCGACATCCGCGGGGCGAGTCGTACTCGCCCTGGGTGCTGATCTGCGCCGGCGGTGTGTTCCCTGGAATCATCGACGTGGAGGGCGTCAACGTAATGGGCAACCAACTGTTCTCGGATCGGATCGTGGTGCGGAAGGTCTGACGGTTCGTCTGGGGCACCACCTCGAACGTCCACGTCACCATCCCGGTGACTGGAGCTCCCGGTTGCAGTCCCGTGGGATCCGGTTGGATCGTCAGGGTGCCACGCCATGTCCCGGCGAGAAACGATTGCGCGGCGGACGGGGCGGTGGGCGGCGATCCGCCCTCGCCGCACCCGGCGAGTGGCACTAGGACGACAGGCACCAGCCACCGGAGAGAGCTCGGGTGTGTCATGGCAGGGCTCCTTCCTTCAATGTCTGATCTGCCACGCGCGATTCGAGCAGGAAGCGGTCGATGGTCGGGTCGTACCCGCGCACGGCCACAAGTTCCGTCACGCGCCTGCGTCCGTTCGTCCGCGCAATATGAATCACGAGATGAATCGCGAGGGCGATCGCTTCGCGTGTGCTGCGATGCGGCAGGCCCACATTCGCCGTGAGGACGCAGTGGGCCAGTCGCGTAAACGCCTGTTCGGCCGAATTTGCGTGGATGGTGCTCAGGCTTCCGAGATGGCCGGTGTTCAGCGCCTGCAACAGATCGAACGCCTCGGCCCCGCGCACTTCGCCGACCAGGATGCGATCGGGTCGATGCCGAAGGGCCGCGCGGAGGAGATCCGCGATGGTCACGGGCGGCAGCGGCGCCTCCTGTCCGAGCGCCGGTTGCGCTCGGCGCGCTTCGAGCCGCAGCACGTTCGGCTTGTCGAGATGAATTTCCGACGTTTCTTCGATAAGTACGATGCGGTCGCGGTCGGGAATGTGCGCGGCCAGCGCGTTGAGGAGCGTCGTCTTTCCGGTACCAGTCCCGCCTGAGATCAGGATGTTCTGTTCCGTGGCGATCGCGTGCGTCAGCACCTGCGCGGACGCGGCGCTCAGCGAGCCGACCGCGACCAGGTCATCAAGGCTGTAGCGGCGCGTGAACTTCCGGATGGTCAACACGGGGCCGGCGACCGCGCACGGCGGGAACATGGCGGCCACGCGTGACCCGTCTTCCAAACGGGCATCCAGCAAGGGCTGCGCATTCGAGATCTCGTCGCCGCAGGCCCGCGCAATGTTCTTGATCGCTACCGTCAGATTGCGGGTCTCGAGCGTGCGGTCCATGACCGGTTCGATCGTGCCGTCCCGCTCCACGAACACACGCCGGCCGCCGTCGTTGACCATGACCTCGGTGATCGACGGATCGCAGAGGAGATCCTCGATCGGCCGCAAGAACGGCAGAATGCGGTCGAGGCTGCTCACAGCTGCCCCCGCGCGACCTGGTCAAAGTAACTGGTCTGGACGTCCAGATAGTGCGGCTTCAGATAGCAGAATTGCGGGCGCATCGGATTGAGGCCGTCGTACGGCAACGCGACGGCCTGCCCGTTCTGCAATTCTGTAAAGACGCGTGGCGAGAAGATGTACTCGTGATGTGGCGCATAGCTCTTGCTGGCACTGACGGTCTGCCGTGCGGCAGTCGCTCGGCCTGTCAGCAGGGAAATGTGTGCGCCCTGACCACCCTCGGACAACGTGTAATGCGCTTTGAGCCGATCGCGTCGTCCGCAGAGATCGGCGGCTGCCCGCGCCGTGAATTCGTCACTGGTCGCCAGAAACAACTTCGTCCGGAAACATTGCAGGAGGGTCCGCCAACTCTCGTCGCCGGGCAGTGCGGACCGCAGCGAGCTCACACTCTGGGTCGCGACGATGGGGATGAGGCGCGCCTGCCGCGACAAGGCGAACGTGCGCTCGTCACCGGTCGGATCTGTTTCACCGACCGTGGCGAAGGCGTGGTACTCGTCGCACACGAATAGCAGGTCCCGCCAGATCCGTTCGGGGTGTGCGGCAATCTTGGGGATGCGCTGAATGACGGCGCGCTGGAAGTCGAGTTTCAGCATCACGCCCACCGCACGCGCGAGGCCGGGATTCAGGCCGACGGGGAAGTTGAGCGCCAGCACGTGTCCGGATTCGAGCAACTCCTCGAGCGGCGGGAGCGGCTTCGGATCGCCTGGGGTGCCAGATTCGGAATAGATGCTGCGCGGCGGGCAGAACGTCCGGTGGACGGCGGGGTTGTCGTCGAAGAGCGACAGGAACACGACGATGCCTTCGGTGATCGAGGAACGCAGCCGGTTGTCGAGGCGCTTCCACCCGTAGGTGAACCAGCGGTTGACGGCTTCAAGCTGGTGTTTCCGTTCGATCCACGCGGTTCCCTGTGCGCGCCGGACCTGGAACGGGATCTGCCGCGCGGCCAGCAGTGATTCGAGATCGGCGCTGTACGGCCGGGCCATGTGATCGGGACCGTCCGGAAACCAATCGTCCCATCCGAGTTCGCCGACACCCTGAAACTCGAAGTTCGACAATGGCACCACGACCACTTCCGGTGGCTGTTTCATCGTCGCTTTCAGCTTGGTGATCTCGGCGTCGATCTGCGAATCGTCGAGGATGTATCGGTACACCTCCGCGAACGTCGTGTAGCCGTCGGCCAGGCGTCGAAGCAGGATGACGAACTTGAGCAGGTCGGTATACGCCTGCTGCCAAAACGGTTCCTTCGATTTCCCGAACAGATTGTTCACCAGCGTGGCGATGGCAAACGCCACGGCGTATGGATCGAGATCGTTGTAGAGCGGGTTGTAGCAGAGGTCTCCGCCGAGACGGATCTCGGTGTAGTCCGCGGCTCGTCCCGCGCGTGCGAGCATGCCGCGGACCTGGTGACAGAAGTCGCCCTTGACTTCGAGGACAAGGCCACCAATTTTGCGATCAGGATCGCTCGCATGCCATCGGAGCAATTGGTCGGTGTAGGGGTACATGCACGCCGAGGTTTTGCCGGTGCCCACCGCGCCGATCACCATGACGCCGGTGTAGAGCCCGCGCTGGGGAATCGTGAGCCACGTCGGCTGCGGCGCGCGACCGGTGGTCGTCTCGAAATGGGTCTCGCCAAGCACCAAGGTCGGCGAGTCGCGACGCTCGGGCGGGACATACGGCGGCAACGCACGCGGCTTGCCCCGTGGCAGTCTACGATACGCGATGATCGTCGTCAGGGAAGCGAGCATGGACGCGGCAACGAACGGCGTCGTGAACCACAACGCGCCGTAGCCGTACACGAGCACCCAGAAGGCCCTCGGATTCCGCAGTGCGATCAGCTGCAGGTACACGTTGCCGCGATCGACGGGATACGCGTGCACGCCGACGAGACCCGCGCCTAGGGCGATACCCATCGCAACCAACGCGCGCCGCTCGAGCACAGTTCGCAGCACAGGTGTTGCCTTTCGATCCGCGTGGTCAGGCGTGCGTTGTCGGCAGGTCGTCCGCGGTGCCAGTACGCACGCTGGTCGATGCTGGACGACGGCGCGACGGTCGCGTTCTTGGTGTCTGACTGGGCAGCGATGGTGGGACGAACGATGCGCTATTCTCACCGCGCCATGTCAGAAATTCCTTGTCCTTCGCGAGCACGGTGTCGATCACCTCATTCAGTACGTAGTCCGGGGACTCGCCGAGGAAGTGGGCGTATGCGAACAGCGTCTCGTTGGTCTCCCGATCGAGCCGCACAATACGACGGACCATCTGCTTGCCCCGGGTGCGTGGTTTGATGAGCGGCATATCTCCTCCTGCACAGGCTGAACGGGTGGGACATCGCCCGCTGATTCCCTCACGCTGAGCGCGGCGAACACGCGGCAGCATCCAGCGACGATTCCGCGGTGGTGACCACCGACGGATCTCGCTGCACATCGATCTCAGCCGTAGCGACCCGCTGTGGCGTGAGCGACCACGCGCTGGCCGCAGGCTTGGCAGCGCAGGGGGTCTCTTCGCGTGGTCGCTCACGCCACAGTCTCCTCACTGATCGCCGCGCTCCTTCTCGACGTCCAGCGGGCGGCAGACATCGCCGCCCGTCCTCTCGTCGCCACAACCGGCCTTCGCACAAGCGCTTAACACGCAGAGCGACGCTCGACGGCCCAACCCAAAGAGGAGCCGAGGCCACCGCCGGCGTCTCGGCGAGGGGGGAACACCTCACGCGACGGTCCTGTTCCCCCACACTGTTCCCCCTCCGGTCGCTCACGCCGTGCCCACCAGGTGCGACAGCCGGAAGTACTGGCGACGCAGTTCATGGCGTTCCAATCGGCCGTCTGCACGTTCGATCGCGTCGGCAATCCCCTGCGAACTCGCGACATCGACCGCACGGTGGCCATCGAGTTCGAGAGCCCGGCGCAAGGCGCGAAAGCGCGGCGTGCCAAAGACGCGTCGCGCTCGTCGGAAGCGTCGCTCATCGAGCGGCCCGGACATCAGCGTGTGGGCATCCCAGAACCAGCGCAGCTCGTTCGCCGTGACCGGATCGAGAGGCGTGCCGAACTCCTGCAGGAAGGCGTGCTCGTACACCTCCGCCAGCCGTTTGGCTTTGCCGTCCTTGTCGGTCTGCGCGATGGGCACGAGCAGCTGCACGGACCAGACGGGGAGCGCCCGCAAGAGTTCGGCATGGCGGCGCAGGAACACGCGAAAGTCGTCGGTCAACGGGCTCACCAGGAGGTAGAGAAACGCATATCGCCGTCCATCCGGAGACACCCCGATCGGCAACTTGTCAGGAAAGTGCCGGACGGTGAAATTCGGCGCCGCACCGAACACGAGGCGCGGCAGCGCGTCTCGATCTAACGAAGTGCTGGTCAGAAAGTGCGCGACCTTGTCCTGCTCGGCTCCGAGCCACTGGAACTCGCGATGTGCGAGGACGTGATCGAGAATCATGAGCCGTTCCAGGGCTCGACCGACCGCCATTCGCTTCCGAAACCGGACGTCGCGTTGCTCAATGGCGTCGTACAGCGACGTGTGGTGCACGTGATAGACGCGGGCCTTGTTGTGGCCGCAGCGATACGGCGTCGCGAGCTTGCGGCTGGTCAATTTGTCGAGAAAATCGACGAGCTTTTGGCCGCGCGCGATGCGCGCGAAGGTGCAGTACTGACGGCCGAGGAAGAATCCGGAGTGCAGCATCACTTCGACCAGGAAGGCGGCCTGGCGGTCGGTAAAGCCGAATCCGGCGACCCTCTTGATGCGTTGCTCGTGCGTCATAGGAACTCGTCGAAGATGCGCGGGCTGCGACTCGGCCCTGATCGTCCCGCGCGCCCGCCGAGACCGGTCCGAACGCCATACCCGGTGAACCCGGTTCTCCCTTTGGCGGCCGCGTACGCGCCGCGGTAGTGCGGCGTCACGACCTCGAGGTCCTCCACCTTGCGCTCACCATCCGGCCGGTCGTACTCAATGCGGACGTCTGGGAAGTGCACGTGACCATCGATGACCGGCAGGTCGCGGCTGGCTGCCCAGTCAGCAATCTGCGCGGCCTGTCCCTCTGCATCCTGCTCCTGCCGTTTCCGGTCACGTTTCAGGTCCTGAAGGAACCGTTGATAGTCCCGCTTGAGTTCGTAATCGAGCACCACGCGGTTGACCACCATGCCCTGCTCCTTGAGGCGGCTGGCGGCCCGCTCATAGGCGCGGTACAGATGGGCGTCATGGGACAGTTCCCGCGGTTTGACGAAGCCGGCGTAGTACGTCTGCGATGGGCGCTTGCTGTCCGGCCGGCGCTGGCGTTCGAGAAGCGCTCGGCCGCGCTCTGTCAGCGTCACGAGCGTGGCGCGCTCCCGTCCGATCACAAACGGCCGCGTCTCGACAAGGCCAGCCTCGCGGAGGTGTCTGAGCTCACCGTTGCCCGCATCGGCCGGCCGCCCTCGCTGGTCCCGAAGATCGGACGCGACGACGACACGGAAGGCACCTGTGGTCGCCAGCATGCGGACTTCCGACTCGCGTAACGCAATCGACCGCTCGCGGTCTCGGACAGGTCTCCTCGTCATTCCGCGCGGCAGGTCGAGGTCACGAGTCAAGGCGTCTCGCGACCCAGGTGCATTCGACAACGAGTCGCCGCGTGGCTCGGCGTCACGACTCGGATCGGACCGTTCGCGGGAATCGTCACGAGGCTCGAGGTCGCGCCACATGGAAGTCCTCTACGACGCGTGCCCGTCCTGCAGCAGATCGGGAACCACGGCGTCCGGTGACCCGAGTTGCTGGTCCATATGCGCCAGCTTGCGCCCGGCATCGCGGAGGAACAGCCACCGGGCGATGCTGTAGTACGCCGCGCACAGATTCAGGAACAGCACGGTGATTGCCCCGGCGATCGTGAGGCCGTGATGACGGAAGAGACCGACCCTGAACGGCGCCAGGAACGACAGTTCACCGGCCATCCACGCGACGGCCAGAAACGTCGTCAACGCGGCCAGAAAGGCGATGTTAGTGACCATTCGTCTGCCCTTCCTCAAAGGCCTGGTCGACTCGAAAGTAGGAGATTTGCAGTCCCAGCGGATTCACGCGTACGAACTCGTTGGGGACGCGATCGCGTAGCGCGAAATCGATCTGCGCCACGAACGTCTGCCGCGCACGCTCCTGCCGCGTCCCGGGCGAATACAGAAGCTTCTGAAAGCTGACGGAGGCCTTGTACGGCGGTTTCGCCAGCTCGATCAGGCTGACGTTCTGCACCACGATGTCGACCTCGTCCGCAGATGGGTTCGTCATGAAGGTCTCGATGGCCCGGCTCTGTTCGTTCTGCGCGATGGTCGCGTCGGCCAAGACAGGCTCCAGGAACAAAAGAGAGTCGGGATACTCGCGCTGAATCGTGGCTCGAAGGCGGCTGAAGTGCTTCACGATGAACTGCGTCAAAAAGTAACGGAGCTCGGGTGGTTGCGGTTGGTAGCCGGCGGCGTCGTATTGGACGGCTTCCGCACGCCCGACCTCATCGATCCGAATCACCAGCGGCTTGATTTGCGAGTAGCGGGATGCTGTGTGGATGTTCAGAATCACGAGGCCGAGTGCCACGAGCGAGACCAAGGCCAAGGCGATCCTGAGATACGTATTCGTAACGAGTGCCGAGCCGTACAACTCCACGAATTGACGTTTGGCACCGTCAAGGGTCTTCGGGCTCAAGTCACCCGTGATGGCGGTCATCGGCTGCTCACCGCGCCAAGCGAGGCAACGACCAGACAATCCAGAGAGCGCCCGTGAGAAGACCGAGCAGTAGGGCGATTCCAAATCCCAGCGCGACGAGACGCGATACACCCTCTGTCAGACGTCGGGATCTGCGGCGCCGATCACGTTCGATTGGGCCAACAGCGGAACTCATTAGCGCCTCCGGAAGCTGCTGAAGTGAACGTGCTGCAGAATCGATTCGCCGGAGCTCCCCGAGAAGATTGAATTCGTCAAAGAGGGGACCAGCCCGATCCCCATACAAAACGTAGCGATCACCGCCACGGCCTGCAGACCATAAATGCCGTATTCGTCAGGCGTGATCATGGCGGGCAAGGACGTGACGTAGCGGAAGACAAACTGCTCGAAGACCATGAGGAATGCGATCGCGACGACAGGAATGAACGAGTACTGAACGAAAGACTTCAGCCAGCCCCAGAAGAGCCAGTCGAGCTTGGGGACAATGAAGAACGGCACAAAGAGCGGTCCCAGCAATCCGCAGACGCCACTCGCAATCAGGCCAAACGCGATCACTGCGAGAGAGAGAGCCTTCGCGAAGGCAATCAGAACCAGGACCGTCCAGTAAATCAGGTTCGCAAGGATCGACCACGCGTCAGGTTGCATAAAGTGATTCGACAGCTCGTCGAAGTGACGGTAAATATTGTCGAAAGCTCGGGCTTCGAGAACGCTCTGGAAGTATCCCGCTTGGTCCGTGATCAGATTGCTGAACGACACCCCGATCCCCGGAATTGGCGCCTCGTAGAACGCGATGAAGGCGTACCCGAACGAGATCAACATCAACAACTTGGCGAACTCGAACATGGAGTCACCCAGACTGTCGCGGGAGAACATCATCTTGATGCCGTGCCAGACGATCAGGATGGTGGCGAACGACAAGAAGAGGCTGTAGCCGAATCGCAAAAATTCTGGCTCGTAGACGGTCAACAGGTTCGTGATGGCCTGCTGAACGGTTGGCAACAGATTGAGCTCCACAGCACCCTCCCGAGTCGCCTACGGCTGTCTCCAGCTGCGGAGCGCGTCGCCAGTACCAGCGCCGAACGCGGCGTTGACTGCTGCGGCATCGCGCCACGTCAGGAACTGCATGTCCATCGCGGCGGCGTCGACATCGCGCGCCCGTTTTGAATCGATGACCAGCTGTTCCACGAGGGCCACCAGCAGCTGGCTGCGCGCCTGCCGCTGGCGAGCGCCCAGCAGGACGGCGCCGCTGATCTTGTCAAGGATGGCCGTCGTGCTCTGCCGTCCGTCCGGATCGAGGGTCTGCGATTCCAGCGCATTGATCGCGGGGAACTCCTTCTTTCGTCCGTTCAACCGAAGCGAGCCCGTGTCGTTGATGCCGGACATGGCTGCTGCGTCGGCGGCCTCGATGGTGGCCAGCCGGCTGGCTAGGGCGCGTTGAGCTGCCGATGTCAGGTGGTCCAGAAGTGACCGCGCGTTCAGGACCGGATGACTGACCGCCAGATACGCCGCACCGGTCGGGTCCCCGAAGATCAGTGCCTCATTGATGCCGTTCGCATACAGAAAGTCACCCCCGTGTGTTCGCCAGCGCGGTACGTCCGGCGCGGCGAAGCGCTGCAGATCAGTGAAGGCGCTGAGGCGGCGCGCCATGCGCCTGATCTTCTTGCGTTGGAGCCGCTCGGTCTCGAACAACACTTGCTGAAGCGCCGCGGAAATCGTGTTGCGAGCGGTATTCGCCGGATCGAACACGGCCATCTGCGCAGCGACAGGTCGGGCGCAGGCAACAGCCACGAGCAGACCGATCAGACAACGACGCATGACGTCCTCCTCCAGCTACGGCTGTCGCCACGTTCGCAGCGCATCACCGGTACCGGCGGCAAACGCGTCGTTCGCCGACTCGCCGTCTCGCCACGTCACAAGCTGCATATTCAGCGTGGCCGCTTCTGTATCGCGAAGGCGCTTGCCGCGCGCGAGCAGTTGTTCCAGCGCGTGCGACAACAACTGGTTGGAGAGCATGTCTTGGCGCCGCGCGAGGACCTCGCCGGCGGCGATCTTGTCCAGGACGGCGGTCATCTCGTGATAGCGCGAATCACCGCTTACGACGTCACTCTCCAGTGCGGCGATCGCCTGTTGCAACCGGTCCGCGTAGCCGCGGGCCAGTGCGACCTGGTGGCCGCCCATCATGGCCACGGAGTCGGTGATTTCGACGGTCGCGTATTCCCGTTCCAACGTCGCTCGAGCAGCCGGCGTGAGGGTGGCCGGCGTGATCGTCGGCCGAAGGAGCGGTAGCGCCGCCGACAAATACGCCGATCCAGTGGCATCACCGTCATTGAGGGCCTGAATCCAGCGTCGACCGAAATCCCAGCGCGAGGGATCGTGCGCGGTGATCGGAATCGCAGGAATGCGGTAGCGATCAAGAGGGCCAAGCCCCTGGGCCATACGAAGGACGAGGAGGTACTGCGCCCGCAACTCCGCGTAGTGCTGCTGGAGGCGGTACGCGATCAGCGTCGTTTGCACGAGATTGGCGGGGTCGATCACGACGAATTGCGCGCGGGCCGGCACACTGACCATGCACAGCGCGGCGGCGAGCCACAGAACGCGGCGGCACATGGCTTCCCTCCTTCAGTGCGAACCCGGCGCGTCCGGCGCCGTATAGGCCGGCAACTCGATATCGCTCGTCAGGTACACCTTCACGCGATGTCCCTCGCGGATCGTGATCGTCGGCAAACGATTGAGAAACTGGTTCATGACCTGTAGCGTCGCCTGCGCGGTCGCATCGCCGACGCCGCCGGCGATTACGACCGTGCGGTCGCCGTCGCCCTGGGCAAGACCGGCACTCCCGAGGTATTGCGAGAGGCCACTGATCAGACCGACCGCGGCGGCCGCGCCGAACGTCGACCAGTAGTGCCGGTTGACCTGGTCGCGGAGCCCAGCGTCACCCACCTGATTGAGCCCCATGAACTGATCCAGCCGATAGGTACGGCCATCGGGCATCAGCAGGCGATGGAAGGACACGGCCAGCCGCGTCTCGCCGAGCGCCTGCACGGGTCTCGTCTCGCCGAGGATCCGAGCGCCGGCTGGAATGAGCACCTGCCGTCCGCTGTGCGAATACAGAGCGTTCGTGACCAGGCAATTCGCCGGCGCCGCGCTCGTACCATCGAGACGATCGGTGAGCACGGTGTCGATGACGGTGCCTTCGAGCACCCGGTACAACGGTCCCGCGGCATGCAGCGGCTCGGTGTAGTCCGGCGTACGTCGCTGGACAGCATCTGTTGGACGGGCATCGGCTGGTTGGGAGGCCGAGCCTGACGCCCCGGAAGTACCGCGGCCGTCTCCCCCCGCGACCCTCGTCGTCGCCCGCACCACGGCGTCGGCCACGTCGTCGACCGAGGGGGCTGCCGCACTGGCTGTGACGTCAGTACTCGAGGCCGATGGATGTCCTTGATCCGGGCGTTCGTTCTCCGGCCGGCGACTCAGTACGACGTTGCTCGCGAACAGACTCTGGTATTCGCGCCGCCGCCTGTCCTCGGCAATCGCGTCTGGCGCTGCCGTCGGTGCAGGGTCCGTACTCTGGGGCGGCCCTGCTTGCGCTGCGTCAGGAGACTGCGCGTCACGAAGCGCTTGTGCTTCCAACACACGCAAGCGGTCCTGATAGTCGCGGACGCGGTCCGCGCTTGGTGGCTGTGGTGGCGTGGCGCTCGGCGTATGTGCGGGGGACGCGGGCCGTCCGACCACCAGCATGATCAGCAGCATCACCACCGCCACGCCGGCCATGATCCATGTCTGCACGCCGCGCGGCAGCACGCCAGGCGGGACCGGGCGGCGATCCGTGACCGCCGGCGGTGCGGGGTCGGGTGGCAGAGTGGCTGTCGTTGGAACATCAGCCACAGGTCACCGCCCTTGCTGCGGGAACTCGAAGCGCGCCTTGCCCAGTGACAGATAGCCGTGGTCGAGCACCTTCGGCACGATGTAGGTGCCGTTCTGCATCTGGAAGTTCACGAGCGCCGGCTTGCCGTCCTTCACCTCGTACAACGCCGGCAACTCGGTCGCATCCGCCTTGATGAAGGTGAACTGTCCATCGTTCCAGATCGAGCGCACGAGGAACGGCTTGGCGTATTTGATCGGGCCGTACACGAACTTTAGCTTGCCGGGATAGTCCTGCTGGTACGTCGCTAGCGCTTCAGTCGTGCGACGGTTAGCCGCATCGACAGACGCCTTGGCCTCTGTCAGTTCTGACTGCAGACTCTCGACCTGCGCGGCGGTGTAGTACTTCGGCTTGCCCTGCGCCATGGCGGGATCGGCCGTGACGTACACCTTCAGGTCGGGCATGCCAGCGCCCGGTTTTTCGTTCAGGAGGAACGAATAGACCGCGCCGCTCGCGGTCACGAGGTTCATGTTCGTGGCCGCCCCCTCCTTTGCCGGCTTCACGTGCGCGATGTTGTGCGTCGCGCTGATGACCCAGAAATCCTTGTCGCCGCAGATCACATCGAGGATTTCCTCGCCTTCGGGCAGCACGACCATGGTGGTGTAGCGCAGGCGCGTTTGAAGGGTGATGAGGCTTCGGTCGGACGCTGACACCTCGCGAATGCCGGTGCCGGCGACTTGTGCCACGAGCCTCCCCGACCCAAACGTGACCAGCAGCAGGGTGAGGGCGGGGGCGAGAAGACGAGCGGACATGGAACACCTCCGATGAGTCACGCCGAGACCGCGAGGCGATCCAGTCCCGCCTCGAAGCCGTACTCGCGAAACGTCTCGGCAACCCGGGCGTTGTCGATGGGCGTGTTGGTATAGATCCAGTACGACTTGGGGTCGACCGCCAAGGTGAGAACCTTTGCCAGATCGGGACGCTTGAGCAGCAGCTGCTGTTGGGGAATCAGGCCGGCCAGCAGGTCCAGTTCCATCTCGTTCAATTGAAACAATTGGGCGTAGTGCCTGCGATCGAACGCCGGATTGGCGAGGAACAGCTTGGTCGGGCAGTTCTCGACGATCGTGCGCAACAGATCCGCGGACGCGAAGTCCTCGACCGTTTGAGTGGCCAGGATCATTGCCGCGTTGTGCTTCCGCCACGTCTTCAGCCCATCGGCCACGTACGCGCGCAGCGTCGGATGCTGAATGAAGCGCCACGCTTCGTCCATTACGCACACTTTGAGAGTCGCAGCGTCCGCAGGGTCCTGGATGCGGGCGACGACGCGTTGGAGGACATAGAACAGCAGTGGCTCGAGGAGCAGCGGATACGCGCGCATCGCTTCGAAGTCGAAGACCTGCAGGCGCTCGACGGCGAGCGTGTCGTCCATGTTGTCGAACAGACTGGCGTAGCGTCCCTCGCCGATCCATTTGTGCAGCCGCATCGCCAACGCACGTGGCAGCAGGTTGGCCAGTGTGAAGAGCCGGCGCTGGCTGCCGTCGAGCACGTACAAGTTCTCGACGGCCTCGTAGATCTCGCGATCCTCGACGTCACTGATCCGATACCCGTCGTCGCCCTCGAGCAGGACGCGGACAAATGCGTGGAGAAAGTGGAGATGCTCCGGCGTCGGCTGGAGCGAGAACGGATTGATGGTGACGCCCTGTTGCCGCAGGCCCAGCTCGACGTAGCGGCCGCCAAGCAGCGTGGCCAGCTTCCGGTAACTGTGGCCGACATCGAGCACCACGGTCTGGGGGACGTATTTCTGCGCGTGGGTGATCAAGAAATTGAGCGCGAAGCTCTTCCCGCTGCCCGTGGCCCCGAGGACCAGCGTATGTCCGACATCCTGCACATGCAGGTTGAAGGCGTAGGGCGTGCGGTGGGGTGTCTCGAACACCGCCAGGGCTTCCTGACCGAGGTGCGCGCTGACCGGATCCCCATGGTCCAGCGTGAAGAGGAAGCTCAGGTCGGCAACGTTCGTTTCGAGCAACGCCAAGCGTCGCAGATTGTGAGCCCCATTGCCCGGCACGATGCTGAGCCAGGCATTCAGCAGGTTGTACGTCTCCTCGAAGAGGCTCCCGTCGTGCACGGCCATGGCTTTCATCGCTTCGGCCGTCTGGTGCTGCAGCGCTCGCGGATCGCTGCCGTGCAGCACGAGCGTCAGCGAGCAGCGGCCGAAGAAGTGGCCGTTCACCTCCAGTTCGCTCAGCGCGTCGCCGAGTTGGCGGACGGTTGACGTCGCCGAGTCGTCAACGAGCATTTCCTCCGGCGTCGTCTCTGGCGAGACGTAATTCACCATCGAGACACGCTTGTTGAAGAAGTGCCGCCGCCGACGTTGGACATCCCGACGCATCCGATCGCTCGGGATCCGCTGCCATTCGAGGCAGGCGATGAACTCGCCGGGAATCTCGTACAGCTCGTGGAGCAGAAACGCGAACGTGTGACTCGGCGGCTCCTTCATCGACAGCACTTTCACCATTCGGTCGCCGACGAGCAGGTGATCCCGGTGGCAGTCGATAGGCGAATCCGAGACGAAGTAATCGAGATGCGTGTCGTACGTCAGGCGGGCGGCGCCGACCACGGCCGGCGAGTAGTTCACCAACTCGCGGAAGAATCGGAACGCGTCAGTCTTTGCCAACCGCGACGGTCCGAATTCGCCGATCTGCACTTCGAACGCCCGCGCCTTGTGCTGGAGCGTCCCAATTGCGCGGTCCAGTTCGCTTTCGAGGAGCTGCAGAGTGTGGTCCGTCGATAGCCAGGCGCGTAAGGCCTCTCGCGGTGCGTGCCAGAAGCGACTGAGTTCCGTCTGGCGTCGCACGATGTGCGGGGCCTCGTAGAGCAGCACCAAGTAGAGGGACAGGTCGTACAAGTCGTGGCGGCGGCCGTTCAGGTACGCGACGCGTCGCTGAATCGCCTCATCGGCTATCGGCGATGGACACGCGGCCGCCTCGAATGGCGCGACCGCCCGCTTCAGCACGTACTGGTAGACGCGGCAGTGCTCGTCGACCAATCGCAAGCCCGCCTCGAATCGATGCACCAGCGTTTGGCGTTGCGGATGTGACAGGCCTTCGTAGTCCACGCCTCGCAGTCGGTACACGACGCCGACGTGTCCCGCCTTTGTCACAAACGTGGAGTCATCGACAAATCCCCAGAGCGCCAGGAGCGCGTTCACGCTCCCGGCATCTCGGTAGTCGCGGAGGATCCGGCTGATGCGGGTCATGGCGTCACCTCGACATCGACCCGGTCGTGTTTTCCCGCGTCGTATCGCCGGCGTGCCTTGGACGAAGCGAGTAGAATCCGGAGCATCTCCGGGTCGCGAGCCGTCGTCCACAGGGCAAAGCCGTAGAGCCCGCCTGCCATGAAAAGGCCGGCGATGAACGAGTAGAACAGGTTGAAGGTGGCCGCCCCCAGCAGCAGCGATAGGAAGAACAGACGGCGATCCACACCCCAGATGGTTAGGGGCCGATGCAGCGCCTTGTACACGGGTCGGTACACCGGGCGATCAGGCATGCCCGTTCCTCCGCAGTCCTTAGGGACGTGTCAGAAAAGCCAGACGAGAAATTGCGCCGCGAAAAGCGCGAGTCCGCCACCGAACACGATGCCGGAGATCTGCCGCTTCGCACCACCTTCGCCGAACATGAACATCAGTCCACCGATAACGATGGCGACAAGCGCCAGGGATCGGGCGAGCGGACCGGTAAACGTGCGTTCGAGATTCGAGGCCGCACGCTCCCACGGAGCCTGCTGCGCAAGCAGCGTGGTGGGCAGTGCCACGAGCGTGCTGATGACGAGAAAACGGAGTCGGCGAACTGAGGCGAGGGCGACGGATCGAGCCATGGCAGCCTCCCACGCAGTGACGGGCGAAATACGTCGCGATCAAATCGTACGAGCTTTCGAATGTCAAGACGAAAACGACCAACCATTCACACTCCCGATCTGACGCCTGAGTTCGAGCGGATGTTTGGTGTGCGTCGCGCCATGACCTTGCGGCGGATCATGAGGCAAACCAGCCTGCCGCCAGAGGCGCTGTTGGACTTGGCACTCGAGATTCTCGACTTGGCGAGTCGAAAACTGGCGCCATCGCCAATTGAGCGGCAAGCCGTCGGTCTTGGCACGGCACGTTGGCGCAACGTCGATCCTGAAGAGCGCAGCGCAATTGCACGGCGGGCCGTGCAGGCTCGATGGGCAAAGGCTCGGGCGAGCGCGAACAAGGGTGACGCGAAAGATTGATTCAGCATGGCGGAGCGTAGTCGCGACAATATACGAGCTTACGTATTGATGAGACGTGTCGTACGTGTTCTCAGCGCGCCAACCGATGCATGAGGTCCGCAAGATCATCACTTCGCCAGCAGTGACGAAGGATCAACGCGATGGCGATCGCGCGCGGGTAGTCGGATCGAGTAAGGGTCGCCAGGTCCCCGACGAACTCCGCAAGTTCCTCGTCGATGTGTAGCTCCTGAAGGAGCGTGAGAAAAAGCGCGTGAGACCAGCGCGTTTTGCCTATCCGACGGATCGCTGTTTGGACTTGTCGTTGTCTCGGGTGTCTTGGCGTGTCGGTTCGGTTGGGAGTTCTTTGGCGCGCCGCGATCTGCCGCTCGGAACGTCGCTGGGTTTTTCGGGCAGAACGACGGAGCCGCATATCGTTTCCCTGGCACCGCGAGAAGCACTCCCGCGCATGCCGTATAGCCAGGAACCGTGCCGTCGATGGAACGCGGAATCGCTCAGCGATTCGAACAAAATGACCGGCGAACTGGCACCGAATAGATGGGTTGCGGGTAGTTGCTACCCCTGCAGGCCGCGGTTGTGCGAATTCGCGGGTAGTCTCTACCCGTCAGCACGCTCGCTGGATACCAAGACGCATCGCCCCCACTTCACGATGTCGGTGCTGACACACCGAACGCGGGCCGTACCCCGGAACAGGAACTGTGAAATTGTGGCCCGCGTGCAGGATCACCAGTCCACCTGTCCTGTAGAGCAGCGGAACTCTGTTGAAAGGTGGCTCCCGGCGGTTGTAATCCGACACCTTCTGTTCCGTATGTTCCGTGGCGACGTCCTGAGGCTCGTCCTCTCGCCGATCTGTCAGATTTTCGGCCGGCGTTGACAAGCGCTCCTCGACAACCGACGGCATTGAGCGGGCCGCATGAGCCCGGGCATCGGCGGCTGTGATCAATAGCACTGCTGAAACGTGAGTCGTGACAATGCCGGGTCATCGGCATGGCCCAGCGGAAGTCCTGCTTCCATAGGACCATCACCCGATTCTGATGCGCGACACCGAGCGGCCGCAGCAGAGCGACGTCGACTGCCGAGAACATGGTGGTCGCGGCACCCAACGTCACCGCAAGTAGAACGATCGCTCCGGCGCTCAACCGCCAGTCGCGCCAAATCGAACGCAACGCCTCGACGATTCGGTCACGCATGCTGTCGCCTTTGTGCCACACGTGTTCGATCCCTGCCGCCCTCACGTCGCGTATCGAGCTGCCTCCGAAACGGGACTTGATGGCGATGGGTTGTGGGCCGCACGACGATTCCGGGCTGCCTGATTACCACCTCCACGGCCAAGAGACAGTCGAGCGTCGGATCGGTGCCCAACGTTCAGGACGACGCACGATATCCGCAGGCGACTCACCGCGCCGTTGAAGCAGTAGCTCGACGGGCGACCACGCGGTGTCGTCGCTTACTCAGCGATGTCCTCGAGTCGCAGCATCTTTGATCAACGCCGATAACGATGCGGGCTGGTGGCGTGTGCATCGTCAGTGCGCTTCGTACACGCGGATCTCAGCCCTCTGGTTGCCGCGCGTCAGCAGGCAATCAGGATGGACATTTTGGGCTCTCCACGCGTGCCGGGTCCGCATCGTCTCTCGAGTTGTGGCGAGTGCGACCTGAAGCAGGAAGGCGATCGCCGCAACACGCACAACCACGGCGCCTGCTCAGGCGCGGATCAGTGCGAAGGGCGTCGACTCAGATGTGCGCGGTTCTGATCGCTAGGCTGACGGCACCTCCCATCACTGTGCTCTTTGCGGCGCTGCGGGTAATCCCCGTTCCGCTCTCGTACGGCGTTCAGCGTCCGCATTCAACGGACCGAGGGACATCCATCGGATCGCGATGATTCCTGGCGAGAGGAACGACCAGTACCTGCGGAAGTTCCTGCGCGCTGTGGCATCCGTGGCGACGGCGCGCGTCTCGGTTCTGAAAATGGAGTGAGTCGCATCGACCGGATCTGCGCGCAGTGTCCACACGATCTTCACGTAACCAGGGTCGTTGAAGCGGGCGAATTCGTCCGGCGGGAGCGCGCGAAAAACGACGTTCGCTTTCCACGGCTGCGTCACTGCCCCCATGATGAGTTCCCGACCTGGCACTTCGGCGAGCACGCCCCACCCGATCGACACGGTCAGTGCGACGATGCCCCGCGGCCGGGTGGCGGCAACTGGATCGGCGCCGAGCACGATCTCACGCGTCCTGAAGATGGCGCGAACGATCAGCGACTGAGTCAGATCCATCTCGCGTGCGGCGGCGAAGGTGATCTCGGCAGGCGCGGCGATGGTGATGTGGTGCCGTTCCGCGACCTCATAACAGGGGATGAACCGATCGAGCAGCGGGTCGGCGGCATCGGCGTGCGGCGGTGCGGGACGGCCATATCGGGCCCACGCCGTCATGACATAGGCCGCGTATCCGGCCCCTACGGCGCCGAGCGCGCCAGTGATCCATCGCAAGACGGTACGAATGGGAGGTTGCGTCATACCCGTCATCGCCCCGCAGACGGCGTTTGGATTCGCCTATCGGCTGACTCGATCCGTTAAGCCGCGCACCGGATTGCGCGCCCTGCCGCGATCAGTCCAGCGGTTCCTACTAGCTCACAAATCAATGACCGTCGCGACGAGGTCCGCATCGTCGATTAGCCATTCGGAGCAATTCGGGGGCCACGAAACCCGCCCAGAATTGCCGGTCTCCCGTAGGCGACTCATCACCTATCGCAGAATTCTCCGCACCCGCCGCGAGGCTTTTCGATGGCGACGCGGCCGCAACCGGTCTAACTCAATGAGCTCTTGTGCCACATTCGGACGGAGGTTTGAGCTGCTGTTCGACCGATGCATGAGAAGGTGTTGAGGTCCGCGTGGGGGCGCTCTGGAAACGGTTACACCCACCACAGCGCAGACGCGAGTCGTGACTCGTCGAGTGCTGGTCCGACGCCCAGGCGCAGCGTCACTGGAGCACCACCTGCAATCAAACGCTTCAGCTCCGTCGTCAATACTCGTAGACGATCGAAGGACCCGAGGGTGAATGCCTCACGACGTGCGGCCACTGGACGAGGATAACCCGGTGGAATGGGTGGTGTCGCATGTGCGTCCGCTGCTCTGCTCAACACCACCTCGCTGTTTTCGATCACGATGAGCCGCGCACAACTGTCCAGCGGCTCGCGCCAGACCACGCTCGCATCGCACAACCGCGTCAGCCAGATCGCGCGGCGGCGGGCGAGCGCGGCGCGCAACGCAAGCCACTCCAAGGACAGTTGCACGAATTCCGGCGTCCATACCGTCGACGCACGTCGTGTGTCTTGAGCCTCGTCTTCATCACCGTCGTGGTCTCGCCGCCCTTCTCGCCACAGCCGCGTACCGAGCCGCAGCAGCTTCGTGTGCGCCGACAGGTCGTCGCGCAACAGCTCGGCATGCGTGGTACACAACCGGTTGTAGCCGGCCGTGAACGTGTCCTCGTCGGGGCCCCATCGACCGGATGTCAGCGCGGCGCAGTCTCCCCGAGCGAGCGCGACGAATCGATCGAGCGTCTCGGTCGACGCAAATGGGCCGAGCGGGCAGTGTGGCGACGGCTCTCGGCTGCGGGCGCTGAGATCTGGCGACGTGAACCATAACGCCCGATCGTCAATAGTGAGCGCGACGTTGTAGGGCGGTTGGTGATGCTTGATGTCGTCCGGCTCGAGGAGCGCGGCCTCGAGTGGACTCGGGGCGACATCGAACGAGATCGCCCGCGCCTGCGATAGCATCTCGAGCAACCGCTCGGGCACGCCGTTCTGCTTCCGAAAGTAACTGTTGACCCGATGATGAAGCGACGCCGCCTTGCCGACGTACAGGACGCTGCCGTCTGTCCGAAGCATGCGATAGATGCCAGGCGCATGCGGCAGTGACAGCCGCACGTCGCGCGGCATTGGCCATACCCGCCGTCGACGCCGAGTCGACTCGACGGGTGCGGCGAGCCAGTCGTGGAGCGCACTCCAGGTCGACACACCGTCCCTCTCCAGCAGGCAGACCAACTGCTGCCATACAAACGCCGTCGCTTCGACGTGATCGGCGCTTCGGCGCAGCGCGCCCACTCCGCGACCGAAATATCCTGCGAGGCCGCGCAGGCTGCAGCGAGGCAGATTGGGCAGAAGACGTCTGGCGATGTCACGCGTGCAGACCACGTCGAGCGGACACACGCCGCCGGCCAACGTGCGAAGAAACGGCCGCTCGAATTGCGCGAAGTGGATGACCGTTGGTGCGGGCTGCTGCGTGAGACGCGCGCCCTGGTCGGCCAACTGGCTCCAGGCATCGCGTCCGTCGACAGCGGACCGCATCATGTGTTCGGAGATGCCGGTGAGCCGCGTAACTGCTGGCGGAATCTGCGCTCCATCCGGCAGCGCGATGAAGCACGCCTGCGGGTGCGTGACTGTGGCCGCAACTCTTGCCCAGCCGATTTCAAGAAGATGCCCTCGCGGCGCGGCGGCGGTGGCTTGGCAGTCGACCACGAGCACCTCCACTTGCGAGAGCGGCTCGGAACGACGGCCCAGCACCATTTGTCTCAACCAAATCTGATTGCGCGACCACCGCGTCGATGCAGCGCACGTCTTTACGCGAGCAGTTGCTTCAGCCGTCACTTCTTCAGCGTCTCGTCGGGGCTCACCGCGACGCCATCACACCAGCGACGAATCTGTTGAAGCGTGAGCCGATGACAGGTGGCCGGCTCGCGCACCTGAACCTCCAGCTCGGTTCCTGGCGCGATCGCGTCGGACCAACCAACGCTTTTCAGTGCCGAGACGCCGAGAGCTGCGGCCTCGTAGATGGATTCGGCGGTCACCTCCACCGAGTGCCGAACGCCGGATGCACCGGTAAAGCTGACCGTGCACGTCCGGAGGGCCACGGCGGGGCAGCGTATCACATTCGTTTTGGTTTCGCCCGTGCTCCGCAACGACTTTGACGGCCCGGCGGCCGCTTGATGCGGTTTAGATCTGTCGACGGCTTCGAACAGCGGTGCGCCTTGGATCTGTCCAAGTAAGGTGCGATGGTGCATACACTTGAGGGATTTCGTCAGCCACACTAAAGCGCGTCGAGTTCGACCCCGAAGGAGCGAGCGTGGTCTCCAGCGAAACCGGAATTGCTGTTCAGCTGTGCCCCGGGCGCTCGCAGGAGCGCGCGATGTTCGTCAACCGCGATGCTGACCATCACGGTTGAGACGAGCGCACACTGTCATCAGACTCTCGATGAGGGCACCGACGCGACTTCCGTAGGGGCAGCAGGGTCTGCCCGCCAGGTCGTTTGCACGTCGATCCGCCGTCGCCAGCCTTGGCTCGACCTTCTTCTGGAGGCGGCGTGATCGCAGGGTCAGCCAAGGAACGAACACTCCGGGCCGCCGCGGCGCCGTATGTCGAGAGTGCCCTAATCAAGCACCGTCGCCAGATGCTTCAGGGATCGTCCCTAACGACATCGAGGCAAAGGCGTCCGCCAATGCTCTTCCTCCTAGCCTGCCGGAACGGGACAAACGCGATCGCATGCAGGGACTGCTACGCGGCTTGCTTGTCGATCGTTTCAAGCTGGTGATGCGAGTTGAGCAGAAGACGATGCCCGTCTACGCGCTCACCGTGGCCGGCGGAGGGCCGACTCTCCGCACGTCGTCGATGGCGGAGAAAGACTGTCTCCTCGACACCGATCCTTCGGATGGGTGCCATGACTTTGTCCCCGGCCGAGGCCACCCGCTTGTCGCAAACGCAATCACCATGGACGACCTCGCCCGTTACCTCGAGAACTGGGCAGACTTGCCAGTGGTGAACGGACGGACCTGGACGGCATGTTCGCTGTTCGGACGCGAGGCTGGAGGCCTATGCGGCTGCCGCCTCCCCCCGCCAGGCAACGCCCCCGCTGCGACCTTCGATGACCTCCCGGAACTCTCCGCCGTGCTGCGCACGCTCGGGCTCGAACTGAAACAGCAAGTCGCCACGATGCCTGTGTATACGGTGGCGCACATTGAGCGTCCGGCCAGCGAATAAGAATCGCGTGCAAACACGCTGCCCCCTCGCTGGCACCACCGGCATTCCGGCGGGCAATCCCGGCAGGGGACCCAGCCGCCCGGCGATGCCCTCAGGATTCCGCGCGGCCACAGTCCGAAGAGCGCCGCTTGGCGAGGTTCGGCGTTGGAAGCATCACAGAACGTCGGGCCGCCTGAGGCCGTCTACTGCGAGTGTCGAGCGCGTATGCCAAAGCGCACTTCCACTCGCGTTGAGGGCGACTCGTTTGGGTCGGCCTTGCGTGCCCGTGGGCCTGCGTCGCTCGCGGCAACCGCGATCATCCTTCTCGCGGGCAACGTGCTTGGGGCGGCGGCCGTGTTTGCATGGGCGTGGCGTTCCGGCACGCCGATACGGGACCTTGGCTTCCGGCCGGAGCCACGGTGGATCCGAACCGTGGTCTGGGGCACGTTGATCGGCGTGATGCTCAAGCTCGTGCTCAAGGCCGTCGTGATGCCGCTCGTCGGATTCGGCGGAACGAATCAGACCTATCGCTATCTAGTGGGAAACACCGCCGCACTGCCAGCGATGTTGCTGTTTGTCATTGTCGGTGGCGGCTTTGGGGAAGAGACAATCTGGCGTGGATTCTTGTTCGAGCGTCTCGAGCAGTACGTGGGTGGATCTGTTCGAGCCAGAGCTGCCATCGTGACTGTCAGTGCCATGCTCTTTGGGCTCGCACACTACGTCGATCAAGGTGCGCCGGGCGTCGCGCAATCGCTGCTCACCGGCCTGGCGTTCGGAGCGATCTACGTCGCAACGGACCGTCTCTGGATATCGATCGTCGCACACGCCGCGTTCGACGTGACTGCCGTGCTGATGATGTACTGGAACCTTGAGGCGGCGGTGGCTCACAGCGTGTTCGGTTGAACCGTCATCGTTGCGAGGCCATTCCAGGCGGGCTATCCTGCCGGGGGCCCCAGCCGGCCCGCCATGGACCCTTGTTAGCAGAAGAACACGTTCTACGTCGGCAACGTGGTCGCTTTCACCTCGTTGGCGCGTGCGCTCTTGGCCTAGCTTGGCCAAGATAGGGACATAATTCCCACACACCTTAGGCGTCCGACCGCGCGTACTAGTCGCCCTCTGGACCTACCCGTTCTTGTAGCCGTCCGTCGAAATCGTCGCGCGAGACTCAGTCCGGCAAGAGCCACTCCGGTCATTGGCAGTGTCGAAGGTTCCGGCGCGGCGACAAAGTCGTATCGCGCGCGGTCGCCAAGCCAGGCTGAGTAGGACGGCGACCATTCAAACTCCAGAGTCGCTCTGCCGGTTCCCGACAGCGCATACACGGTGTTGAGGTCGGCGGTGTCATACGGTGTTGAGAGCTGACCGTCGAAGGAGAACGGCGTCCGGATGGAGATCAATGGCCGGCCTGTGAAGGCCGGTAACATCGTGCTCGCCCGAAACTCCACCAGTAGGCTCCCCTCGGTGGCCGTGCCGAGGCCCACCGGAAACGTCCGCTTGCCGACAGTCACTACGCCCTCGAAGTCCGAACCGCTAAAAATGGCATCGAAGGAGAGCGGAACCCCCGGCGAGCAGCCTGTTCTGCATTCCGAGATACCCCAGATACCGCCCAAGGAGTCCCCGGATGCGTCAATGGCTAGCCCCTGTTGTCTGACCCTGAGTGCGGCGTCGGAGGCAGGGCCGGCTAACTCGCCATGGGTGATGCGTATTAGAAACGGATCCGCAAGCGCACCCGATGCGGTGAAGAGGAGTAGGCCGAACGCGACCGTGACACGTTGACGCGTAATCATGGAATCCTCCGCGACTCGCATCTTCGACGACATTCCGCTCACACCGTCAGCCGCCGGCCGCTCGATTCGTCGCCGTGCAATCCAGTGGCGAACAGTACCCCGCGTCGGCTTGTCTTCCTGAAAGAACGGTCAGAAGCTCGCCTCGCGCCGCTCAATTCGATGCATCCTACGCCCCCGGTTTGAAAGTTCAAGCTCAACACCGCATTGCTCGGCTGGAAGTGGTTCCTCAGGGGCCGGCCGGTCCGCAGTGCGGTATGTATCCCGTGCCAGCGATGCAGCCTCTCAACGAAGCCGGATCGATCGCGGCGCGGCGCAGGACACGATCGCCATCCACGAAGAGTACGGGCTGCGTTGCGGGTTCTTCCTGGGCTTCGCCCATGCGAAGCGGTTCATCGACGTGTCTCAGCGAGACGATCAAGATGCTCGATGAGTCATCTCATCGAAGGCCGAGGAAAACCGGTGAACGCTGATTCGTGGAAAGGTGCGCACGGCACACCCCCTGGCGAGCTTCCAAAGGCGCCAGGGGATACTTCCGATGTCCGATTCGTGCAGACGCTGTGGACGCTGCGGTACAAGTCCCACACCGTGGAGGCACAGCAGCACGTACTGCCTGGCACTGGTTTCGACTTGCGCTACCTGATCGACGGCGAGCTGCGCGAGACGGAACTGTTCAAGGGGACGGACGGCGGAACCAAGTCCGCTCTAATTGCGCTGGCGAAGCGCGACCAACTGCTCGCGAAGGGCTGGGTGATCGGGTGAGGCGCGGATGGCGGCACACGAGAGGGCAAGGGATGAACGCGTATACGTCCACTTGGCGAGCCGGCGATCAGCCGAACCGACGGACACGGACTACATCGCGTACATGACAGGCCTCACGACCGGGCAGGTCGCGGGTGCGTTGCGGCGTCTCGAGGCGCCGGGGCGAATCCGGAAGGACGGAGACGGTCCGTGGATCATCGTCGCGTGACGAAAGCACGGCCAGGGAACCGACTACGTTACAAGTCTCCAAGAGATTGGCGCCGCGCCGCGTGCCGCAGGAAGGGCAGCGGAAGTAAAACAATGACGCGTGGCGAGATCGAGCCCGATGCCGCCGTGCCGTGATGACGCGTGTCGGCGTGATGCCTGCGCCGATCGCGAGCCAGGAACGGCGATTGTCCGCCTGCGCCGTGCGCGAGACACGGTCTCGTTAACGGTAGTTTTTAAGTCGGTTATCGTGGCATCAGACCGCCGGTCGCGTCGCGGTTGCCTCTCCAATCCACTGCCGGGCCACGTGATGATAGTCGTGCCATGCCTCCCAGGTCGAGAGCGCCCACTCGCGAACCCGGCGAACGTAGTCCTCGGGTTCAATCGCGCGGTGTACATGAAGGATGGTGAGCACTCCCCGTTGTCGCGGAGCTGGATCATCAGGGCGCGGCAAAGCTTTTGGCCCGTTGAGCCATTGTTGGACCGCCCTATTCGTTTCAGACGCGCTGCCCTCTTCGAGCGCCGCGTACATGCCCGTTAAGTGCGCCGCATACGACTTCGCCGACCGCATGTACTCCCCTGGATGTTGAAGGGAGTAGACATCGACGGTCAAACGGTGCATTCGAGCGTATCGGTAATCCTCGAACTCCCTCGCCAGAACTTCTTCGAATAAGCGCTGGCACGCCTCGCGACCAGGTACGGTCGCTCCACATTCCGGGCAGGATGTCGCAAGTCGAGTTGAAGGTGCTGAGGTCATCGCGACTCTCGTCCGTCTAACTCCCGAATGAGTGATCGACACGATCGATCACACGTCCGACACTGTCGCCGATGGCGGCAAACGAAGCGACACGCGAAGTAGCGTCGAGATGCTGGCAACTCAAGAACTGGCGCGCAGTGCCGCCGATCCGTTCTACGCGCTTCTGAATCAGATCGACGAGCACGACTTCGATGGGTACGTCGAGGACCGTGCGCGCAATTCTACGCGGACGAGGGCCGGCCCGGGTTGCCGCCCCGGCCGCTACTTCCACCTGGGAGCTTGGATGTTATCGCTCCGTGATATCGCGGCATGTAGGCATGACGTCTGCTGCCGATCGTCTACTTCGGGCGGATCGTGAGCCAGTACTATGATTGCCTCGCCTTGGCCACGTACGCTCAGGAACGGCAGGCCGGCGGTGGGTCGGACTGCTGGCCCCCTCCGGCGGGCTATCCCTGCGGGGGACCCACCCGCCCGAGGCGATCAGATACGGCAACGCGCGGTCCGGCGCCGACGGAGGCGACACGGCGCGCGATTGTCGAGGAGGCGTTCACGCCTGGTCGCGCAAGCAGCCCTGAAGACCGCGTACCGCACGACGGCCACACGGGTCGCCCGATCGCTCGGGCGCGACATGCTGGGATCTTGAGTCCCGCGACCTTCGCCGCGCTCATCCTAGGGCGTCGCCGTGGCGGCGACACAGGATGAACACACGCGGCTGAACCCGACGCGCCTCTTCTGACAAGGGCTAACGGTCACCCTTGTCGCCTTGGCCGGTTTTCGCCTTCGTCTTGGCTCTTCGGCGGCGGTCCTGAGTTAATGAGCGGCCAACGTCGTCTGATTCCTTGAATCGACCTGACGGGTCGCGACGGACGTAGCGCTTGTCCGTACCGGTGTCAATCAACTCGCGTTTCGCAGCAGTTCGTTTTGCCATGCCTCACCTTTCTGAGCGTCGGTGACGATTCCGTTTGTACTCTGGACACCGGTGTTGCGCTCTCGCGTGATGAGCTCGCAAAACACGAGCCACGTTGCACGCGAGAGACAAAGAGTGACAGCAGACCATGTCGTGACGATGCTGATCAACGCCGCTGCGTCGGCTGGCCAAACAGCAATGATTTCTCCTATCGCGAACAACAGAGTTGCAGTACTACGCTCGCGCTTAAGTCTGTGCGCGCCCTGATGGAGCGTAGCTACGCCTGCGCTTGACGACCGCGCGAAGCACGGCCACAAGATCACCGAAGCTGTTTTTCGGGAGTACCTGTGTCATGCCAGCGTCGGTCGCGGTCGCTTTCACCGTGTCGAACGCATGGGCCGTGAACCCGATGATCGGGATTGACGCAGTTTGAGGGGAGGACCTGAGTTGCGCCGTCGCGGCGATGCCATCGAGCACCGGCATACTGACGTCCATGACGATGGCATCGGGCCGGTGCTCAGTCGCCCACGCCACCGCGTCCGCACCGTTGTCTGCCGTCTGAACGTGGAATCCGGATGCGTGCAAGAAGACACGCAGGGCCTCCAAGAAGTCGGGATGATCATCGACCACGAGCACGTAGGCGGGCGGGCCTTCTGCGCTCGAGCCGGTCGGATCGCTCCTCTCGTGCACATCCATCAGGACACTCTAGCAACCCGGACACCATTTCGATCTGGGCGGCATATCCGAAAGGCCTCGACCTCAATACGGTTGACCAAGGTGCGCTATCCACCGGGAAATACCAGTTGATGCTCGCGCGCTCGACCGAGGGCAGGACATTACGGCGCCTGACACACGCGCGCGTCAAGGTTTACGATAGGCACCTATGCCCAGAACGAAGCCGACAAACATGCGGAAGGGGTGGACGCCGGCAGAGATCGAGCAGCTCCGACAGATGGCTACGGCCGGCATATCGGCACGGGTAATTGCGCGCACCCTCGGACGGACACTCGCCGCTGTGCAGAGCCGAGCCAGCGCCGAGGGTATCTCGAACGCGCGACGTAGCGGGTCACTCAACTTAATGAAGTCGCGTGAACTCGTCGAGGGCGCAGGCCACTTGTGGAGCGACGGTTAGCTCCTCTCTGCCGTCTACTACGTGCTCGTGTCCTGGACTGTCCAGCAACTCGTCTCAGGATGACGGTCCCGTCGCTAATGGGCTTTTCCGTTTCACCGAAGCGGACACTCGCCTTGCCGAGGCCGTTGACGCGAACGGGGGTGCAACTCGACTAGCAGACCGGCGGCGCGTCCCCCGTCGCCGTCACGCAACCGCTTCGAGGTGACCCGCAATGGTGGCTGGTGACACAGTCCAGCGTGGCGCGATCGTCAGTGCGACAGTCGGCGGCGGGACAGTGCTCGGCGCACAGTGGGACCTGTTGTGCTGCCGAGAAGTCCCGTCCCCAGCAGGAGCAGGGTTCCAGGCTCTGGTACGACGTCGTTTACCTGAATGGTCATCGCGGAGAAGTGGCCTTTGGCGAATGGTAAACGCTGAACGCCGCCCGGGGGATCCGTTCGACCCTTGCGTCCGCGCGCAAGGAGAATCAGGCCCCACTTTCCGCCAACAACATCCGACGGGTCGTCGCTCTCGAAATTGGCGGACACCAGCACCGCGATGGTCTCCGTGCTGTTTGGTTCAACAACGAAGGGTTGTTCCTCGAGGACCGAGGGCTTAAAGGTGTCGGTCCTATCGCCCAGCACGAACGTCCTTCTCGGCAGCCACGCCGAAATCGTCAGGTAATCGTTCATGTTGTTGACGAGCCGGAAATGGACCGTATCGAAGTTGACCCCTCGGTCTGTTTCGATGATGGTGGCCTTCTCATCGACGGGCGTGATTGTGAAATCGGGCGGTACTGCGCTGGGCACGATCGGATCCGCCAGGACAACGGCACTTCGGCTGGTCAGAACAACCGTGAACAAGAGCGCGATGACACGCCTCATGGCGCTAACTCCATGCATGGCCGCCCATGCAACGTTCACACCTTCCGACCGCCACGGTCTGCTGTGCAAGCGCCTTCGCGCGAATGTGATGAGTTGCGATTGCACTCAACCCGAGCAGCGTATCTATCAACCGTCAGCGGCGCCGAATGCGAACCCGATCGGTGCCGCAAACAAAGCGCAGCGGAAGGATCGCCAACACGCGGGCGGAGCGACATTCGAAGTCACGGAGACTGCGTCAGCATGGTGACAAAAGCGACCAACCGTTATTGCGACCGTCTTCGACTATGGCAGTGCCCGGCCACTAACTGGTCACGTCTGCTCTGATCTTCGAGTGCAGTCGGAACATCGCGTCGGGCTCCTGGATGAGAGCGGGACAATGCCGCCGTGAGCTGACCCGGAACGACCGGGTCCGAGCGGCCATCTCGGGCGCGCAATCCCCCGGGGGGACCGAGGCAGGGCAACGCAAGATGGCACGGAGTCCGACTAATCGCGCGGGCGGGCTCTACGCGCCAAGCCTCCCAACCAAACAAGGCCTGAACCGACGAGAACCAAGGTGGTGGGCTCGAGCACAGCGGGTACTGCCGTTTGGGAGATTTCAACGACCACGATGTCACGGGGGATAAGACTCAGCGTGGCGACACGGAAACCATCGAGCTCGGCACCGGGCGCTATACCACTCTTTGCGGAAAGTGCTTCGAAATGCGCAAACCCGGCGGCGCTTTGCTGCGTATTCGTCCACCCAGGTGCCGGTCTCCACGTATTGGGAACCGTTGCCCGTGGATCAGGATTCTCCTTTGAGAAAACGACCTGCACCGTAAAGTCCGTCAAGACAAAACCCTTCGCCGCTCCGGTAACCCCTACCTTGAACGTCTCTTCGAGGGCGAGAGGGACAATGGGAATGGGGAAGCCGGTAAAATCTGAAACGACCTGACTCAGCGCAATCGGTGTTGCGGACACGAAATTTGCGTTGACGACGACGAACAGCGAGAGGGGTAGGGCGATTTTGAGCACGGGTCCCTCCTGTGGGTGCCGCTCCGAGGGCCGGTGTCGGAACTTGCGAAGTGGGAGGAGTCCCAATTATCGGATCCCCTCGCGCGCCACGCGGACGCACACAGCACGCCGCGCCGCGCCGTTGGCGAGGGTGCACGCGGGGTCTTGCGGCGGAGGGTGCGTGGGAGTGCAGTTATAGCCTGAGGCCTACTGACGTGAAACACATGGCGAGGGCCAGCTAGCGCGCCCGCGCTCTCATGTAAGTGCGTGCGTCGACGCTTGACTCAGTTGCACCATCATCAACGCTTGGCGCCGTCCGGACTGCGAGCGGAGTCAAGAGAGCGGCCGCCGTCTCCAGCAACAGCGCCTGGTGCACTGGAAACGCGCGGTTCCCATGCGAATACATCGAGAGCACGCCCACCAATTCGTCACCATCTGTCATCGGTGCGCTCACGCAATACGATGGCGGAACGGCGAGCGGATCGACCGACTCGCGTACGTCGAGCAGTGCATCGGAATTCACAATCGATCGCCGTTGTGCCGCGACCCATCCACTCAAACGCGTGCCGACCATCATCGTCAACCGCGCCAGCGCCGACGCGTGTGGTCCAGCGACGCACCGCGCGGCAAGCCGACCACATTCGCGCTCGTGTGCCAGGAACACCAGCGTGCCGTCGCAGGGGTGTTCAAAGCACACCTGGATGTCGCGTAGCGCCCCGCTCAGCGTCTCCGCAGCCCCTACCTGCTTTCCCAAGAGCACGGCCTGCGCAATGACGTCCTTGTCGGGTGGCCGGTCCGGACGGTACGCGGGGAAGGCGCCCGATCGCGACGTTTCGGCGATCATCTGTAACGCCGGTGGTGATGACGCGGCACTCGTATCGCTCGGCAGCGTCGGCGCGATTCGGACGAACGCCTCCACGACCGCCGGATCGTACATCTGGCCGGCGCGCGCGACGATCATCCGAACGGCTTCCTCCGAAGACAGACGTGCACGATAGGGACGGTCCGACGTCAGCGCGTCGAAACAATCGACCACGGACAAGATGCGCGCGCCCAGGGGAATGTCGTTCCCATGAAGGCCTGCGGGGTAGCCAGACCCATCCCAATTCTCGTGGTGATGCCTGACGATGGGCACGACGGGGAAAGGAAAATCGATCGGTGACAGGATGTCGGCGCCGACCGTCGCGTGCAACTTCATTTGGTCGAATTCGGATCGGGTCAGCTTTCCCGGCTTGTTCAGAATGTGTTCAGGGACCGCGATCTTCCCCATGTCGTGGAGGAGCGACGCGGCTTCGAGCGCTCGCCGGTCGGCCTGGTCGGTGACGTGGAGCTCGTCTGCGAGTCGCATCGCATAGAGCTGCACGCGCCGGATATGGTCGTGCGTGACTTGATCCCGTGCGTCGATCGCTTGGGCCAGCGTTTCGATCGTGGCGAGATGCAGCGCATTCACCGTGTTGAGATGCTCGATATGGTCCCGCGTCCGTCCGAGGCCGGCGCTGAACGCAGCGTAGATCGTAAACGGGAGCGGTGCGAGCAACACGAGCACCGGCAGGTTGAGGTGCGTGGAGTATGCCAGCAGAATGATCAGGCCGCCTGTGGTCGCGCCGCCGAAGTACGTCAACCATAGTGGCGCGAAGTGTTCGAGCCAGACGCGCGCGAATCGCTCTTGGCGTTCAAATGCAACCGCTCGCGCCACGAGCGCGGTATTGAAGACGAAGTAAGCAGCCGCGAACGCCAATAACGCATAGACGTGCTCCGTGATGCGTCCTGGGGCGCCTACGAGCGGGCCAGTCTGCGCCATCGCGAAGAACAGCCGAGCAGACACAGCCATGGCTAGGCTAGGTCCCGTCATGTTGAAGAGCAACCGGCGTGGCGCTGAGCGGATCGTCGACAGGCGTGCTGAAATGACGGCCGCATCCAGAACGACCACCACGGTCGCCGCGTCGGGGCCGAAGAGGATCGCCGTCGCGGACGTGAACGTATCCGCGATTGAGAAACTCACCGGAACGGCCGACATACGGAGCGTGAGCCAGGCCGCGCAGACGGTCAACCCCGCGAACAGCCACCATGCAGCCCCCCACCCGACGATGACGCCAACGTACACGGCATGGGTCACCGCCACCGTGCCACTCGCGATGACGGCCCAGACGTACAGGCGTCCCGTGCGAGTGAAGCCCTCGGAGGGGTTTTCGGCGCGCCTGTCCAGGGGCGCCTCGACCGCAACAGTCACAGGCTTGCCCGTGGCTGCGCCCAGAACGGCGGATTCTGCGAGTTGCGCATGCTTTCTATATCGGCAACTGAGAGAACCGCTTGCCGAGCGGAGTCGATTTCCTGGTCGGAGCAGGGTGGCCGTGCCTTGTCGTTCCAGCGGTCACTGCGCCCTTCGGTCTACGCCGTGTGCAGTGTTGTGCAGCGTATTCGCACGGTGCACAGGTCGCGGCCACCTCCCCTGTCATGCGGGTAGGGCGCGGCTGTAGCTGCCCCTGCGAGGCTCGGCTTCGACCCTGCGAATGTACGGGCTACTCATCGCGCCTTGATCGTCTGACGCGGGAGGGTTTGTCGTATGTGGTTCCGACGCGCCGCGATTGCGCCACCAGTGAGTCCGCCAATGATCGTGACGACGCCAAGCGGGAGGGCGATCCATGCCCAGCGGTTGTATCCAACATTTTCAACCAGCGCGAAGTACGCTCTGTCGCATAGGAATGCGCCAACCATTCCGGCAATTCCCGTCGCAACAGCAATCGCCTCAGCCCGCACTCCGTCGAGCCAAACACCTACGCGCATTTGACCTCTACTTACTCGTTACTCGCAAATCGGTGACATGAGTTTTAAGGTCGCAGTGGACGAATTCATGCTTCCCTAACAAATACGACGCCAAACCGCGCCTCGGCCGTGCCAAAAACTGCGTCGGGCGTATAATCGCTATCCGACCTGATCCGAAAGGGCCGTTTGCCATGAACCAAAACACCGGGATGAAGAGCTCGCAGGGAGAATCCACGCGCACTTCAGCTCGAGATCGGGTGCTGGCGGCGAGTGGCTTGGATGCAAGCGCACCGTGGGGAGGCCTCCTCGCGAGCGCAGGGCCGCGCGATCACATCGTCCAACTTTATCAGGATCAGCAGTTTCTCAACCGCGCTGTCTGTCGCTTCGCCGCATCCGCCCTCGCTAATGGGGAGGGCGTCATCCTAGTGCCGACCGCTGCCCATTGGGAGGCGTTCAAGCCTCGTCTCGAGGCGGAGGGTGTGGACATTCACGCCGCACAAGACTGTGGACAGTTGACGATCGCCGACGCCGACGAGCTGCTCCCCCAGTTCATGCGTGATGCGATGCCCGACGCCCCGGTATTCCTTGGGCTCGCCGGTGACGTCATCGCCCAGGCGCGCGGAGGCGGTCGCTATCCGAAGGTTCGCTGGTGGGGCGAGATGGTGAACGTCTTGTGGGAACGCGGGGACGTGGCGGCCAGCATGCAGCTCGAGGATCAATTCGATCACCTTGCGCACGAGCATGAGATCGCCATCTTTTGCTCCTTCGTGATGGACAACTTCGATGGCGACGTGCATGCCCGCATGCTCCCGCGGCTTGGACAGAACCACTCGCATTTGATCCCGGTGGAGGACTACGCTCGACTCGAACGGGCCGTGGCCGACGCCCTCCGCGAGACCGTCGGGTCGGACGAGGCCCGAGTCATCGAAGAAAGGCTCCTGCCGCAATATCCATCGCCGTTTCAAATGCCGCGATCACAGGCCTTGCTTCTGGCGTTGCGTGAGGCGCTTCCGGTCGTCGCCGATGCCGTGTTGAGCCGAAGCCGCAAGCTCTATCACGCGTCGAAAGATTAGCGCAAATGGCAGACCGGCGGGATACAGGTCACCCGTCGCAGCACTCCACACAGTCCGGCGGAGGAGCCAACGCGCTGAGCGCGGATGTCGTCGGCATCCTCGATACGGTTGATGTTCCCATCATCGTCATCGATCGCGACTGTACGCTGGCGCGCTACAACCGTGCGGCGGCCGAGGCATTTGGCGTCGCCGCCTCGGACATCGGCCGGCCTCTCAACGATATCGCGGGATTGTCTGACGCCAAGGATCTCGGGAGGTACTGCGCGCAAGTGATGGCCGACGCGGTGCCCATCCGGCGCGACATGGACAGCGGCGACCGACGGTTCATCCTTCGAATCGCTCCTTACGCGCGCGACTCGGTCCGACGCGCCGGCGCCGTGCTCACGTTCACGAACGTGACGGCCTTCCGCGCGAGCCTCGATCAAGCGCTGCACGAACGGGAGTACACCAAGGCCATTCTCAACACGGTCAGTAATCCGTTGGTCGTGCTCGACGCCGAGCTGCGCGTGCAGTCCGCCAACCGCGCTTTTTACGAGATGTTCGCCGTATCGCGCGAGAATGCGCAGAACGTCCCGCTGAGCAGGATCGGCAATAACGACTGGAATGCGCCGGGGTTGTGGGCATCGCTGGCCGCGATCCTCAGGGACGATAAAGCCTTCGAGATTCGCGAAGTGGCGCGCGACTTCCCGACCCTTGGTCCGCGGACGGTGCTGCTCGACGCGCGGCGGCTGTCGTCGGCCTGGAACCCCATGATTCTGCTCGCGTTCCATGACATCACAGAGCGCAAACGAGTAGAGGCCGCGCTGCTGGAGAGCGAACGGCGATTTCGCGAAATGGTGGACGCGCTGCCCGTCGCTATCTACACGACGGATGCTCAAGGTCGCCTCACGCATTTCAATCCCACCGCAGCCGAATTTGCCGGCCGCACACCCGAGCTGGGCATCGACCCATGGTGTGTGACATGGAAGCTCTATGACCCCGATGGCCGCCCGATGCCTCACGACCAGGCGCCGATGGCGATCGCCCTCAAGGAAATGCGCCCGGTTCGCGGACGGCAGGCGATTGCGGAGCGGCCCGATGGCGAACGCCGCTGGTTCGAGGCGTATCCCACGCCACTCTTCGACGCGACCGGCCGACTGTCTGGTGCGATCAACATGCTGCTCGACATCACCGAGCGGAAACGTGCTGAGGAAGCACTCCAGGAGGCCGATCGTCGCAAGGACGAGTTCCTCGCGATCCTCGCTCATGAGTTGCGGAATCCTTTGGCGCCGATTCGCACCGGTCTCGAGCTGATTCGGATCTCAGGCGATACGCCGCAGGCGGTCCGGCAAGTGAGAGCGTTGATGGAGCGTCAAATCCGCCAGATGGTGCGGTTGATCGACGATTTGCTCGACGTGTCGCGCATCGCCTCAGGAAAGATCGTCCTTCAGCGAGTGCCGACATCTGTTTCAGAACTGGTGCACAGCGCCATCGAAGCCCACCGGACCGCCATCGACGCCGCGAACATCGAGCTGATCGTCGACCTGCCGGCGCAGCCGTGCGTGATCGATGTGGATTCGACGCGGTTCGTGCAGGTGCTGTCGAACGTGCTTCACAATGCCTCGAAGTTTACGCCTGCACAGGGCAAGATTCGCATCGGCGTCGAGCCGTATGGTGCCGATGACGTGCCGCAGGTCGCGTTCACCATATCGGATACGGGCGTGGGCATCTCGCAAGAACTGCTTCCAAAGGTATTTGAACTGTTCGTGCAGGCTGAGTCTGCCACTGAGCGCACGCACGGAGGATTGGGAATTGGCCTCGCCCTGGCGCGGCGCTTGATCGACATGCACGGTGGCCGGATTGCTGCACAGAGCGATGGAGTGGGACAGGGAGCGACTATCGTCATCACGATGCCCGTCTGTCATGCTGACCCGACGCGACCGTCATCCTCACCGATCGAGGTGTCTCATGTGGCGAGCCGCGTCGTCATCATCGATGACAACCAGGATGCCGCTCACACGATGTCGATGCTCGTCGAACAACTCGGAGGCACGGCGCGAATGGCTCACGATGCTGTGAGCGGACTTGCCGCGGTTCAGGAATTCCAACCCAACATGGTGTTCCTCGATATCGGGCTGCCAGGCATGGACGGCTACGAGACGTGTCGGCGGATTCGACGACAGCGTTCTGATCGGCACCTCGTTATTGTTGCCGTAACGGGCTGGGGCCAGTTGCAGGACAAGCAACGCGCGCTCGACGCCGGGTTCGACGCGCACCTGACGAAGCCAGTCGACCCGAAGGCGTTAGCGAGAGTCCTCGCGCGCGGCGCCGGAGGGGACTCAGCGCCTCATTATCCAGACTGTTCGCAGTAATCCTCCGGCATCGGCACGACGCGGCAAGCCGAGCGACTTCCAGCAGCGACAACGTCAATGACGCAGGTGCTGGAACATCCTCGTGCGAATCTGTGCCGCTAGTACCAACGGTCATTGCGAGTACCGCTCAGCTGATCTAATTTGTTCGCGCCTCACCAGGATGGCAGCGCGCACAGCGGCTCGCACGATTCCGACCGGACCCGAGGAGGCCAACGGATTACTGTTTCGAAACGGCGTGCTCGCGGCGTCGGTCACCTACACCCTCGTGACGGTCGAACACATGTCGCCCCTACCGCCAGGGTGCATACCAGCCCGCGTGATCTACACCGGGGTGCTCCGCTTCGAGCCCGCGCAGTCCTCCATCAGCGAATCTCTCAGTGGTGTTGGTCAGATGTTCGCACTCGGAACGGTCGACGGCCGTCTGCTCGCCTGCCGACCGGTGGAGATGCTGTGTGCCAGTCGGCTGCGATGGATCGTGGAACTGACCTAGCAGCCCGTGGCGAAAGCCGCTTCAAGGTCGTGATTCCGTTGACGAAAATCGACAGGACATTCGGATTCAGTTAGCGCGAGGAGAGGATGGTCGTAGAGCAGGTCGCTTCGCCGCCAGATCCATCTGTTTGAGACCGCTATTCACCGTCATGGGTTTCGACGATCGCTTCCGCCACACGGACACCACTACGGAAAACTGTCCAACGACGGGCGAAGCGGACGCCTTGCACGGTCTCCACTCTGTTGTCACCTCGTCACTTGGGATGGGATGAAGCGATTCCGCGCCACTGAATATCTTGACGAGCTGAGCGATCGGACGCATTGTGAGCGCGTCCAATTACGGCTGGGACAGGAGCGGCTCGCATGGCTCATCGTCTCTCGCTTCGAATGCTTCTCGGCGTAACACTCGCTACATTGCCGGCCGCTGCTCTGCTGGCGCAGTTCAAGGACGCCCACGACCCGCCCCCGTCCGGATGGAGCGGGCCCACGTTCAAATTGAGCCAAAACTATCCCCAGACGGTGCCCGCTCTAGAATCGGCGAGCAAGCGCCCATGGCGCCAGTTCGATTTCAAGAAGCCGTCGCAGGCACCGAAGTTCCTCCAGGCGGTCTTGAACTACTGCCTGGAGGGCAATACCGCGAATAACTTCGCCGACGTGTCGCAGAATCCCGTGCGGACGTGGTATCACGCCCCGTGGCTCGACGCGGGCCCCAGCGGCCGCGAGTTCATCCACGGCATGACCAAGGAGCGCCCCTCGAGACCGGGGGAGCTCGGCCCGTCTCAGACCGGCAGTCACGACAACTGGGCGGTCGGGTTCTACAACGCGCGCGGCGGCTACACCATCGGGCAGGTCTGGAAAGATCCCGCACATCCGGATCCGAGAAAGTCGACGTTCCCCGCGCAAACGGTTACCTGCAAACTGCTGTTCACGACCGCGCCGATCGCGGAGGTCCCGTTCCTGCAGGGCACACTTGAATGGCAGGGCGACATCACCCGCGCGAGTGGGACGGGCCCTCGGCCGACGCTGCGGCTGCTGCAGCTCGATGTCGCGGTCAAGGACAGTCGGGCGAATCCAACGATCGGGTGGGTGTTCGGGACGTTCCAGTACGAGCACGATGCCTCGACCTCGCCGAACTGGTGGGACCACCTCGTGCCGGTCGGCCTGATGTGGGGCAGTGATGTGGCGCGCTTGAAGAGCGATCAGCCCACCCAGCAAGAGTGGATCAACGCGGCCCGTGGGCAGAAGCTGCATCTGGGGCGCAAGGATCTCGTCCTGAACGGCCCGATCGACAACCCGCGCGGGTCCTGCACCGCCTGCCATGGGTTTGCGCAGATTGCCACAGTCGCCACGCCCACTCCCCCGATTCCAGGCGGACCGCCCGGGGACGCGGCGACACCGGCGGCGTTGGACCGGTACTTCACGAACATCAAAGCGGCCACCCCGCTCTCCGCCGACTACGTGTCACTCGATTATTCGCTGCAATTGCAGATCGGCATCACCCGCGCGATTGCGTCGGGACAGGCGAGTCTCCCGCCGATGCCGGTCCACGGGATGGCTGTGGGCGCCCACCCTGGACCTCCGCACCTCAAAGAGGTGACGCGCGACCCAGACGAGACCCCGTGAGCGAGGGACACTGGCGATGCTTACGTCGCCCGTCCCGTGCGGCGGGACACTCAGGCTGCGGGCGGGTCGGAGAGGGTCGCGCGGCTCGGGCGCGGCAGGCGAAACCGGAACGTCGTCCCGCGCCCGGGACCCTCACTGTGGGCCTCGATACTGCCCCCATGGAGCGTGGCAATCTCCCGGGCGAGCCAGAGACCCAGCCCCAGGCCGCCATCGCCGGGTCTTCGACCGCCACGCGTGAACGGGCGAAACAGGGCGGGCAGGTCTTGCGGGTCAATCCCGCACCCGGTGTCCGTGACAACGATCTCGCTGGCATCCCCGTCGCTCGCCACGGTAACGGTGATGGTACCGCCGACGGGCGTATACCGGGCGGCGTTGCCGACGAGATTTGAGACCACTTGATGCACACGCGCGCGGTCCGCGAGCACCAGCGGCGCCGGCATGTCCGGCACGCTGATGTGCAGGTGCTGCTGTTTCTGCGTGGCCATGTGCCGGATGGTCTCGACGGCACCGAGCGCGACCGCCACAATGTCGACCGGCTCGACGTGGAGTTGTAACGTGCCTTGCTGGGCCTGCACGCCGCCCAGCACGTCGGCCACGAGACGCTCCATGGTGTCGATCTGCCGCTCTAGCACGCCTCGGGCATGCTGACGCACGGTACGCTCCTCACTATCGCGGATCAACCCGACGGCCATGCGCATCGCTCCGAGTGGATTGCGCATCTCGTGCCCAAGCATCGCGAGGAGTAAGTCCTTCTGCTGCACCGCCGCCCGCAACTCGTCCCGATCGCTGTCCCGCGCCAGCAACCCCGTGATGTCTTGGGCCACCACCACGATGGTGGAGACGCCCTGATCGTCACGCGACAGCGGTCCTGCCGCGATCGCGTAATGGCGTCCAAAGGTGATGAGTTCGAAGACTGCGGTGTCGCCGGCAAATGCCTTGTCGTAGTGCCGCGTGGCAATGGCGACTTCGGGCGAGGGGAACAGCTCGCGGAGCGAGCGGCCGATCAGGTAATCGGTGGAGAGTCCGACCGGTTCGAGTCCGGCACCGCCGGCGAACACGTAGCGGTACTCGCGGTCGAACACGGCGACCGAGCCGTTCGGAAGCCGCTCCAGCAGGAGAGCGGTCAGGGGCGTTTGTACCTGCATCGGGGGACGCGCGGCCAGCGCGACGGTGGCATTATCCCAACGTCACAAATCCGACGCAAGAGGGCCGTTGCGGCCAACAACGTTGGACTCTGAGGCGACAGAACTATCCTCGTTACCTTCAAGGTCCCCAGTAGGGCAAGACGGAGCCGAGTCTCACAGTACTGCAACAGCCCTCTATGTCCCTTAGCCTTCCGGCCGCGCCAGCCTGGCAATAATCGATGTCAATTCGTGAGGGTCAACGGGCTTGGATACGTGCACTTGGAACCCCGCAGACAGCGCCAAGCGGGCATGGTCGGTCTGTGCGTGCGCTGTCAGCGCGATGGCGGGCAAATCATGGGCATCATGACCATGGTCGCGAACGTGGCGGATCAGGTCGAAGCCGTCTTGACCCGGCATTCCGAGGTCGCTGACCAGCACGTCTGGGCGCGCCGTCAGCAGCACCTCGATCGCCTCCGCGACGCTGCCGGCCGCAGTGACGATGGAACCAGCTTGCCGCAGCACCAGTGCGAGCACCCGCCGAGCATCGAGCTCGTCGTCAACGACGAGCACGCGCACCCCCTCGAGACGTGCCATGTGGGAAAGGGGTGCGATTGGAGCGCCATGGTCGGACCCACGCTCGCCGGCCCAATGTGCGTGGGACGCCAGTGCCTCTTCGGGGTCCTCACTGGGTCGCACAGCGCGGACAGGAAGGCGAACGGTGAACGTGGAACCCTGTCCTTGGCCAGGGCTCGTGGCGTCGACCGTCCCGCCATGGGCTTCCACGATGTGTTTGACGATCGACAGCCCCAGCCCCAAGCCGCCGAATCGACGACGCGTACTGCTGTCCGCCTGTCGGAAGCGGTCGAACACGAACGGCAGCAATTCGGCAGCGATCCCCTGTCCGGTGTCGCTCACCTGGATCTGAAAACTGGACTGGTCACGACTCGACGTCACATCGACGCGTCCTCCCTTGGGCGTGAACTTGACGGCATTCGAGACGAGGTTCCAGACCACCTGCTGGATGCGAGGGCCGTCACACCAGACAGCCCGGGCCGACGGCTCAAGCTGCAGGTGTAGGGTGGTGCCTCGCGCCTCCGCTCCTGCGCGCACCGCATTGGTGCCGGCGGTGATCACGTCGGCCAGATCACACTGACGGATCTCGACGGAGAGTTTGCCGGAGACGATGCGCGACACGTCGAGCACATCATCGATCAGTTGTACTTGTGCCCTCGTGTTGCGTTCGATAACGTCAAGCCCCTCCTCGAGATGCTTCGCGGTCACATTTCCGTGCCGCAAAATACTGAGCCATGACACGATGGCGCTCAGCGGCGTGCGCATTTCATGGCTCAGCGTCGCCAAAAACAGGTCCTTGGCGCGGTTGGCCGCCTCGGCCTCGTTCCGGAGCGCCTGTTCGCTCGCAACGATCGCGACCCTGTCGCGCTCGACCTCCTGCACATACGCACGAACAGCGTGAGTGAGCGATTGATCAATCGACTCGTTGAACCGAGTCAAGTCATCTAGGTCACGGAGATCCGGAACGGGATCGCTTTCGCGCCACAGCCGGAGCACGCTGGCGCGCAGGGCACGATACTCGGCGACCAGCGCTACAGATCGAACCCTGACGTCACCCGCCCGGTGCCGTGGGAGGACGACGCCCGTGACAGGGCCGTCGCCTTATCCGCGCCGATGGTGTCTTTCAACTTTTCGGCCTGCTCGCGGGCGGTTTGCTCGGACCGCATGTCCAACACTGTCTCGCGGAGGAGTTCTTCGGCATCGTCGCGAAGCTCGGTCACCTCGGCCGTTGCGCCGGCAGGCCAGATGCTGCGCGCAAACGCTTCCCACTCTTTGAGAATGGGTTCGACATTCGCCAATATGAAATCCGCCAGCCGCACAGCGCTTGACTATACCCCGAGCCTAGTCAGGCCGTCGCGGGGGGCCAGCATCTGGCGATCACATTGCGCGTCAAGCCCTACCAGCAGGAAGCGTCTGATGAGGAAACTCCATTCGTGACGTTCCGTGGCTCTGTCAATAGCCGTACTCATGAGACGCCTGAGGTGAGGAGCAAGCAGCTTCCGTGACGCGCGTGCACTCGCGTCGTCGTTCAGCGGTTACCCTTGTCGCCATTACCTCCCTTGGCCTTGGTGTTGGCGCTTCGCCGCGAACCACAGAATTGCAGCGCCGACTGTGGCGGTGATGGAGGGCGTGGGGTGAGGGAGGTGCTACGCCTTGGCCTGTACGATGGCACGAAGAACGGCGGCGAGATCGCCAAAGCTGCTCTTCGGGAGTACCTGTGTCATGCCAGCCTCCGTCGCGGCCGCTTTCACGGTGTCGAAGGCATGCGCGGTGAAGCCGATGACGGGGATCCACGCCGATCGAGGTGAGGACTTCAGTTGCGCCGTCGCGGCGATGCCATCGAGCACTGGCATACTGACGTCCATGAGAATGGCATCGGGCCCGTGCTCGGCCGCCCACGCGACGGCGTCCGCGCCGTTGGTTGCTGTATGGACGTGGAACCCGGATCCCTCCAAGAAGAGGCGCACGACTTCCAGGAAGTCGGGATGATCATCGACCACGAGCACGCACGGCGCGGATCCTGCGACCGCGTGCGGAGGCCCCCCTCTACGCACATCCACCGTCGATACTGTACGCAACTCGATGCTCTTTTCATCTGGGCGGTATCGCTGAACGTGCAAAAGCGCTTTGGTTGACCCACGGAGACCAGGTGAGCGAGCGGTTCGTGACCTTACGACTAGGGCTTGAAGTGCCCGCGGGAAATCGCGATTTCCCAGGCGCGCGCAGGGACGGTCACGGCCGTATGGCACTCGACACATGCGCACACGGTGGCGTACGCACGATCGTACACAACTTGCATCTTCCCGCCGCACAGGAAGCAGGTAGGAATCAGTTCGCAGAGGTTAGGTGGTGCGCTTAGCATGCGAATGATAAGGGTGCAGCAGGGTCCGACGAACGTGATCATACGCAGCGAGAAGGCGGGAGCGATGTGCAAAAGGGCACACGGGGCTGCGGAGTTGACCCGGCGAGTGGGCGCTGGGCGGGCGAGAGTGAACACAAGTCGCCGCGCAAACAGGCTCCCACCCGTAAGCGCGGCTGACTGCTGCCGGTGAAGGTGCGGCACTGGCGCGGATTGTAGGGTCTCAGTGGGTGTTCGCGCTCAGCGGTCCACTCACGCCCGCACGCGTCACAAGCCAGCGAGTGAGGACGACCAGCAGGGCTTCTTCTGCATACCCACACAAAGCCGCGTGGTACGCGGGGCAGCCGTTCGCGCGTGCGCTGATGCGGGGAGGCGTGCGAATGTGGCCCCGCGAAGCTAGAAGTCTTTCGGCGTGACCTGGCCACGGGCGATCACCATATCCCAGGAGCGTGCCGGCACCGTGATGGACAGGTGGCACTCCGCGCAAACGCAGACCTTCATGGTCGGACGGTCGTACGCGAGTTCCATCCTGCCGTCGCAGAGGGGACAGTCGGGAAGGACTTCGCACAGGGCGAGATCGCCGGACATCTCTTTTATTAGTTGCAATCCGCCGGCCAACCGCCGGACGAACTCGTGGGGCGATTGTCAGGCGTGCGGTGCACCGTTGACGCCGAGCGACGCGAATTGATCGTTCGATCGCGGCGATAGCGGTGAAATTCAGGGCCACGCTCGCGGCGATGAAGACGAGATGCGCTAAGGGCCAAAGGGTTGGGCTTGATGCCGCGAGGACCGGCGCGTCAGTCAGTCGAACGCGGCCTGGGCGTCGCCTTGACGACGCCGCGTTCCAACGCGACATCCCAAGCTCTCGCAGGCACGGTGATCGATGAGTGGCAATCGGCGCACACAACCACCGTCGTGGTGGGCCGATCGTAAACCGTCTCCATTCTGCCGCGACAGAGCGGACAGATCGGAATGACCTCGCATAGATCAGGTCGGTCGTTCGCCAAACGACGGGCCGTTATGCAACGCGCCGACCAGTATCGTGTTTCGCGAATTCTGGGCTATTTTCCAGGACTTCGTAGATTGACGGTCTGCGGCACCCCGCGCCTTGTGGCACGTTGTACAAACCGCTTCCAACCTCTTTGGGATGACTGACAAGCGGCGCGGAGAGCTGATCCCGTGGCGCTGATTGTCGAACCGAAAATCTGCGCGCCTCCATACAGTCGGCGGAATTGCCCACTGATGCCTCACGCGCGGCGTTCGAGGATCAACTTTCGCAATCACTAGCACCCACGGTTTGCCTTCGGCGAAACACGCGGGGCAGAGGATTGGGCGGGCGCGAAAACGGGCGTTCGGGCCCGCAAGCTTTGCACGACCGTGCCCGACCTTGATGATGCGGCGGGTTGTCCCGCATGCACGGCGCGTAACTGGCGCGCACCGGGTGTGGCGAACGAGGCGACAGCCTGACGCCTACGAGGCTCGATCCCGGCGCGACGTGGTCGGCGGATCTGTGGGAATGCCTGTGGCCGTGAAGCGAGGCTTGGGCAAGTTCCAGACGTGGCCGCAGTCAGCGCAGCGGTAGTACTGCACGTAGGGCGTTTCATGGGTCGGCCGCACACCGCTCTTCGAGCAGTGCGGGCACGCGGCAGGTGTCATCATCATGCGGCCTCCTTGCGTGAGGGCCGACATGGCTGGTATCGGTTGCGCCGAGTATAGCTCAGGTGCTCTGTTGCCCGCTATTCGAAGGGGTTCTGCGGCGTCACCGGGTGTTCGCGCTGAGCGATCCACTCGCGCCCGCACGAGTCACGGAGGAACACGATCTCGATGTCGCTGCCCGCAACGACGATCCCGGGCCGAAGCAGTGCGGGCGCCCCCATTGCACCGGCAACACTGGCGTCGGCGGAAGCAGTCCCGATTGCTCCACAGGCACCTCACAGATGTTGGATGAAATCGGATTTACAGCACTGCAAATGCCCAGTCAAGAACTCTGGCCCTCTAGTAACTTGGTTGGTTCCGATGGGAGTGAAACATACGATGACGAGCCGTCGTCGTGTTTACCACGAGCGCGCTCCTGCCGCGTCAGGCGGGCAAATGTACAGGAACGACAACTGCGGGCTGGCTGGCGGTTCCGACCCGCAGGGCCGCCGGGAAATATGAACGGCCTCGCTGCGGTGGGCATTCACAATTTGCTGGTATTGAAGCACCCGGATTCTCGTGGAGGAGGCCACGACTATTCGTTCGTGTGTCAGGAACGTGATCGGGTACGCGAGTGCATAGTCCGCGTAAGCGTAGCGGACGCCCCGATGGTCGAGCAGCTCGATCAGCTCGGCCTTTCCGCCCGGTGGCGGGTGCGTCCCATACTCGGCCAGCAGTCGTCCGTGAGCGATCGCATGAATCGTGCTCCAGATGAGTAGGCTCGCCACCCAGAGCATGCGCAGCCGCATCGAGGGCTCAACGCGCAAGTACAACGCGGCGATGCCAACGGCTCCAAGCAGGGAGAGCAAATCGTAATTCATCTTGTAGATCGTCAAGACGCCGCAGCGCGCCAAGACATAGCCACCAGCGGAGAGCCCGCCCGCGAGCGCCAAGTAGACACACGCGTCGAGCGCTGGTCGTTCGTCGACCACCGTCAGTCCGATGCGACAGACCGCAATCGCGATGAGGATCGCGAGCCACAGGCCTGCGCCCGGCAACCCCTCGGACACTCTGCTCTCGATCCCGTACTCCGCCAGCTGCTGTGGATGCGTTCCGAAAAGCAGCGGCCAATGCAGACTGACGAGCTGTCTGACTCCGGGAACGATTGTGCGCACGTCGATGCACAGGTGTCCGCCAATCTCCTCGGCGTGCGATCGCGTCTGGAGTTGCGCCAGCGTCGTCCCGGGACCCATCGCCGATGCAGCCAGCTTGATCTTCTCGGCAGCCAGGAACAGTCCCGCCGCGAGCAGCAGTGTCACGGCCGCACGTCGTAGTCCGAGCCGCGTGAACAGCTGTCGCCGCGCTCCGAGCACGATCAGCAGACTGACGAGACCATAAACCGTGAACGTCCGCTGCAGCAGACCGATTCCCAGAATAAGGCCGCACCAGACGGGCCGCTGTCGCAGCTGCCAGAGGAGCAAGACATAGAGAAAGACCTCGATGCTGCCACCGTTCGCCTCCAAGAGTTGCGCGGTGGTGGACGGACTCGGCAACACGACGAAGAGCGAAGCGACCGCAGCCAGCGGCGGCAATAGGCCGACATCGTCAATCAACACGCGCAGTAACAGCAGGACGACCGCAACGTTCACGACCAGCAGTGGGATCTTAAAGGCTGCGACAGACACGCCGAAGGTGAAAAAGAGCGGCGCCGCCAGCCACGCTTCGGTGGCCAGAACGTAGCTCTGGCCGTACATGAAGAGTGGCCAGGCGCGCCCTTCGGCAATGTGCTTTGCCATCAGGCCGATCACCGCCTGATTGGCGTCGAGGTACGACTGTGGCCAGAACACGAAGACCAGCGACCGGGCGATGACGACCGTCACGACGACGATGGCGAGTGTGCGTCGCGAGCGCGGCATCGATAACCTCAATGTCCGGCGCCGTCTATGTCAGAAGATGTGGCCGGCGAGCGTCGTATCACGGCGGATCCGACGAGGCGGAACCTGAGCAGAACTGTGGCCGTTCCAATTAAACGCGGACCCTCCACAGCCCATCGTTGCCGACGTGAATGCGGCCGGCCGCCTCTAGCCGATGCAATGCACCCTTCACTTCCCCGGGGACAAACCTGTCACGTACGCGATGTGTTCCGCGTCCGTCACCAGCGTCGGTCGTCCCTCGGACAAGAACGAATACACGCGATCATCGGTCTTGTTCGTCTGGTTTGCCATCATCCTCGTCGTCACCCCAACGAGTTCGGATAGGCCTCATTCCGCGCAGCGCGAGACTCGGTCTAACAAGCGCCTGTCGATGACGCCTCATCATCTGTTATCGCCCCAGCCCTCTGCACGGAGACGGCGTTCGCGCGTTCTAGCATGCAGCGCGGCATCGATGGCCGCTTCGGGTCCCTTGAACGGCATGACCAAATCGATCACGTTGTCAGTGCTATACCGCACCTCGAACTCGAATGCCCCACGACAGAACAGCTCCGCCGTGCGCTCGCGGCCGTCACGGTGCAAGCGCCATTCGAGACTATGGCATCGGAAATCGCCGAAGTCCTGAGTGGTCACAACGGTGCTTACAGGAAACAGCCGGCCGTGATCGTGCCGAGATGATCGCGAAAGCAGAACTCCAGCGACCGACCGTCGGTGAGTTCGATCACGAGTCGATCATCGCGGCTGAGATGTCCGACGATGTCGCTCGCCCCGACCCACCCCCGAATGCGCGGAAGGTCAAAACTGGTGTCGCCGCCACCCACGTCACGGCTGTTGCGGACGATCACGATGTAGTACTCCACGGAGGGTTCCACGAGTGGTCCTTCGAGCAGACGCAGGACACCGACACCCTTCAGCTCCTCGATCTCTTCCATGCCGGGCTCCGCTGGAATTTTTACCACAACGATGCGGATCGTCGCCGCGTTTCAAATGTTGTGCTCGCTGCTCGACGGCTCGAACGTGCCGGGCGGATTCCGGCCTACGTGATTTCCCTTTCCCGACGGTCAACCACGCCAGGGCTAACCGTCTTCATAAGCGGCTAGACGCTTGAGGTCCGACATGGCTATCGACCGGTACACAAAGGTGGTTCTCACAGTGATCGCGGTCTGCCTCGTATGGCTGTCGATCGGTGGGCCAACGCAGTTGACGCCCGTCTCGGCGCAGAGCGGATATCAAACTGTTGTCATCGCTGGTTGGGTCGACGGGAACAAAGCCGAGCACACGCTCCCGCCCAGCGGCTCGAAGACGGCCCCGGTGCCGGTTATTGGTCACTGATCACGCGATACGTCGCATGACCGACGAGCACAACCACGGAGGGCGCGGTGAGCTGATCGCCACTCCACGAAGTCACCCTCGTCGCTGAAGGCTTGTTGAATCTCACCGAGAAGCTGTAGCAGGCACTTGAGACCGGCGTTCTGATGTCCGACGAGGACGGCGTACGGCTCCGCGCGGGCATTGCCAACTGGCGTCAGCAAATCAGCGACTTCAAGCAGCGACTTGCATCGCTGACCGTGGAGCCGCCAGATCAAGTGCAGTGATGATACGTCGGAAACTACAAACAGCGCTCGCCGTTTTTAGGGACGGCGGTCTCTCGTACGCTGCCATCTTCACGACGCGGCGAGTCGTGGGCGGATGCATTCCGATCGCATCAACGTTGAGTAGTTCCCTGTTGCGACGCGTCCTGCTTGTTCTCGATGGACTGGACGCCCGGTGGTTGGAGAAAGAACAGCGGTATGGGCTCGTCGGGCAATGGACGGTGAGTGCCAGAGCATTCACGGCACGCGAGAACCGAAAGTGGTGGGACACCCACGACTGGTGCCAACGCGGTGAGGAGTGGACGCCAAGCCAAGAGTGGAAGGCCGCGATACTCGGCCGGTTTCTGTTGCGGTTCGCGCCCCACGACGGCGTAATTCTGGAGATCGGCCCTGGCGATGGTCGGTGGACAGCCGTTGTTGCAGACCGTGGCTCGTCAACTCTACGTGCTCGATGTCGCGTCCACACCGCTAGGTCTGCCGCGAACGCTTCCGGTCCTGTTCCGACATCGAGTACCTCCTTGGCGACGGACGAACGGTGCCCTTGGGCGATCGAACGCTGGATGGAATCTGGTCCTATGACGTGTTCGTTCACGTCAATGCCGTCGATGCCAGATCGTATTGTTCTCATTTCGGACGGTTGCTGCGTCCTGGGGCTCATACGGTCATTCACCATCATGGGAACGGGGGCAGCGTCTATCGGCTGGCACAGCATCGATCAGATCTCACCGAGACGATGGTCCGCGAGTTTGCCAGCGAGAACGGATTGGACGTGATCCTACACAGCTCCGAACTGCTCAACGAGGGCGACATCCTGACGGTGCTGCGTAAGCGCTTATGACCAACGCTAACTGGTGGGAAGGCACGAAGCTCCGGGAACGGCGAGGGCGGTCGGGCCCGACGCGGACGTCAAGTTGATCAACACACTGTGGACTCTTCGAGGGCCAGGCGCCGTACGAACACTTCCTGGCCAAAACGAGGCTGGAGTGTGACCGCTGTCCCGAGAACCTCATACGGGTGTGAATCGCCGCGCTGACAGGAGTATCTGAGAGAAATCAGTGTGGAGGTGGATTGTCGAATTGCCCTAGTGCGCGAAGAAGCCTTGCAGATGATGTTCCTCCCAGCGATTCCGCAAGGTCCTTACGTATCTTTCGAATTCGTCGTCTACGTCCCGCGCGTCATCTAGCCGCTCGGCTGCGCCAGCGTCGGCATCTATTTCACGGGACAAGACTCGTCTGACCTGATTTGTGAGCGCTTCGAAGCGACGTCCGCGCTCGCTACTCATGATCGGCACACGCCAAGCGTTAAGCCCGCCAATGCGATCGCAATAGGATTCGAAATCGATACTCACGTGGCGCGCTCGGCGTTCTGCCATCGAGAAAAAGTCGTTGGACGTGTTCATGTGTTCTAGCAATCGTACACAGCCGGCAACGATGGCGCCGTCGGACGAACTCTGATTGGACGCACCATATACTTGTTCGCCGAGATACTTCGCCAGCTGTTCTGATTGAACTCTCGACAGCCGGTCATCGAGCAGCTCGAAAGACTGGTCATCATCCAGCCAAATCCATTTCGTAGTTGTTGCCGCAAGCGAGTCTGCGGCGAAACGATCCCCATGAAGCAAAGCAAGCGGAAATAGGCCGAGCTCGAAGCGGGTTTGGGAGCTCCCGGTGGTAGCCAACTCGATCTCTCGGAACGGCCGGTTCAGCTGTAGCAATGAACGGACCTGCGCGAGTTGACCCTCTGCGGCCATCCCTTCTAAAGGTTTGATTGATGCAACACGGTCGCGCATTTGAATCCAAATGAGGTCGGCATCGACACGGTCGAAGTAGCGGATGAATACACCTTGATTCAGCCATCCGACGGCCTCGTACAATGCGGCAGTTCCGAATGCATCCGCTCCTTGAGTGCCAGCTAGGGCCGGCTCTAAAGTGGATCGCCAGAACTGGGCGAGGCGTAGAGATTGTAATTGGCTCATGGCAGCTTCGATGCTACGAGGACAATCGGATCATCGTAGCTCTCGTTCGGTTTACAGATCGCAATGTGTCCCAAGTTGTCTCTGTATTCCGAATCGTCACCGCTGTAACGACCGTCCTGAAGTATGCGGTCTTTGCGGCCCCACAAGAGCGACGCCCGAAAGCCAACGGCCAAGTCCTGCAACGCCTCCGTCTTAATTTGAAGCGTCGTCAAGAGTTGAAACCTGCTGTCGCGCCGTAGATCGCGATACGCGGGAGAAACCCGTAGGCAGGCATCGATGACGCTACCAAGCCCGGGAAGATTCGCTAAGGCGCCGAGAATGCCTGAGGGTTCGTAACCGAACAGCGCCGGGGCAAACAGTGCGAGCTTGGCGTCGTACAGCGGGCTGTCGAGACCCTTCTCGTAAGTCAATAGGATCGTCTGCCGCACCACCACGCCACCTTCCGAATGCGCGGCAAGTACAAGAGTACGATATCGATGTCCGGCTGGTCGGGCCTGTAAAGTTGATTTCGCGTACTGATCAAACGGCTCGCTTTCTTCAGAACCCTCCGCGACCGGCACCTCAACACCTGCTACTAGTGGACCGACAGGAACTCGGAACTGATCTGATTCCACGTTGAACACGACGTTAGTGATGAACGTGCCAAGCCGATCAACTGAAGAGCCGATGCTTTCCCAAACCGCCTGATACTGCACGAAGTAAAGATCGACCGCCGCAAATTGCTCGCGAAAGTCGTCACGGTCGTCAATGAACTGTTGAAAGTAGGCCCACGTGCCCGCAGCGTCACCACCGAAGCCATGAACGAACACCACGGCACTCTCGACGATCTCGCGTGGCGAAAGAAGCACGAAGCTTCCGGGCGGGTCAGTCAAATAGTGAAAATGATGGCGATCGGAAACTTCGTCCTCGTGGGCCATGGCAGTGGCCGGAAATCCTATCGCGAAGCTCGGGACGAGTGAAGCTCAATCATTGAACGTCGTCTAAGTCAGGGCGAATCTCGATTGATCGCGCCCTACGAGATAGTGCCTGTCGGCTGCCATGAGTGAAAGCGTGATCTGTCGGACTACCTGGTCAGATCTCCGCGACGCCTGAACGTCAGAGCATCGTTTGCAATTTGGAGTTGAACACCGCATTTTCGATTCGGGCCGAGTGCTCGAGTTGCGATGTAGTTGGATGCCATGCGACGACGATTGGGAGGTGCTGGGCGCGAGCGGCGGAGCGCCGTCGTCCATCAGTGCGTCGAGCTACGTATCAGCGCGCCGATCAGAGAGGACGCACAGGATCGCGATCGTTGGCGTTGGCGGATGCGTGTCGCAGCGCACTAATGATGAGCTGCGGGTATCATTGATCACATGGCTAGATGCACAGCCCCCGTCCGAGGCCACCAGTCTGCGCGCGCTAGAGCAGAATGCCCTGCGTGCGGTGGGCGCTACGGCGGCTACAGCCGCAGCTATGGCTCATACTCTTCCCCGTCTTACTCCTATGTTCAGAGCAGCATCGGTGCCCGGACCAGCGCGGGAAGTTCGGTCGGGAGCGCGAGACCTAGATGGTCGCGCGGCGGTTCGTCGCTCGTGTACACGCCATCCGAGGTGCGGGCGCTCACACCGATCCGCGAGAGCGTCGAAAAACAGATAAGGCTGCCGGACATTCGTGACGTGTTCCTCTGTCACGCGTGGGACGATCGCCAGGGTGTTGCCAAGGAGTTGCACGACCTACTCGAATCGCGCGGTGTCCGGGTCTGGTTCAGCGAGAAGGATGTCGCCCTCGGCACCTCATTGCTCCGCGAGATCGACAAGGGGCTGGCGAAGTCCCGAATTGGGATCGTCTTGGTAACGCCTGCACTGCTGGGCCGTCTCAAGGCGGAAGGCATCGCGGACAAAGAGCTGTCGGCCCTCCTGGCGCGTGACCTGCTCGTCCCCATCGTTCACGGGACGACGTACGAGGCTCTTCGCGACGTCAGTCCCTTGCTCGGCTCGCGCACAGGCCTCAGTACTGCGGAAAATCCAATGGCAGACGTCGCGGGCAAGCTCGCTGAGTTGGTCGCGGCAGCAGCGTAGCGGTGCGGTAGATCGTTCCACGCGCCAGATCGGCAAGAGATCGCCGTTGCCCTTTTCTTGCCCTTGACATGCAACAGGCAGCGGCAACGACCGGCAACGCGGGACACAAGACGAAAGCAGAAAATGGACGGATGTTTATTGCGTGACCGCTCGACGCGGCAACGCCAAGCCACGTTCGGCAAAACGCGGTTAACGCTTCTTGTGCCGCCTGTTAACCGGAGGGTTGCTGGTTCGAGTCCAGCCTGAGGAGCCAATTCCGCGTTCGCGGAATTGGCACCCCAGGCTGTCCATCAGGCTTCGACCAGCTCGCTTCGGCTCGCTGCTCTCGGCACGAGTCCAGCCTGAGGAGCCAATTTCCTTCGGAATTCCCACCGCCTTCGCCCCTCGTCGATCCCTCGTCGACGGACGTTGCCCTTTTCTTGCCCTTTTGGCTTTGGTGTCTGTCGACGGGACCGAATCAAGAAGGCCGACCTCGGCCGACAGGAACGCGGGCGAGAGGTGCGCATACCGCATCGTTCTCTTGAGCGACTGGTGCCCGAGCAGCTCCGCGACGCTGCTGAGGGACGCACCGCGCATCATCAGCCACGAGGCGAACGTGTGCCGGAGGTCATGCCAGGTGAAGTCTTGAATCTCCGCGAGCGCGAGCGCTCTGTGAAACCCGTTCTTGATATCCCGGACCGGCTCGCCGGCCTTCGGGCCTGCCGTGTGCGGGAACACGTAGGGCGACGTGAGATTGCCAGCGGCGTGAAGCGACTGCAGTGTCGACAGCGCCGTCGCATTCAACGGCAACGAGAGCGGCCGCCCGTTCTTGGTTCGGGGTATTCGCACGACACGGTTCGCGAATCGATCTGCTCCCATCGGAGTCCGAACAGGCTGCCGCGGCGAAGGCCCGTGTGGGCGGCGAGGACGATCTTCTCTTCGAGGTGGGGGATGTCTCGATCGCGCCCGCTGCTTTGAGGAGACGGTCGTACTCCTCGCGAGTCAAATAGCGAAGCCGCGAGTTGTCACGGTGAAACAATTTGACACGGCGGACCGGATTCGCCGCCGCAAGATTTCGCGCGACGCACCAGTTGAAGAACGCGTCGACAGCGTTATCGGCTGCGAGCGACAGGGCATGCAACCCTGCATTGCCTTTTTTCGCCGTCGGTAACACACGACGATCTGCCGCGGATTTTTTACTGATCTACATCGCAATAGCGGACATTTGTGGCGGTGGTGGAGCTTCTGCGGAGTGTGGATGGTGATGCCCTTGGCGGCGCACTCGGTCAGAGGATTTCGGGTGTGAAAAGGGCGTGTCTGACGAGCATTCGGCGACGCGCCGGGCGCAGGCTCGGCCCGTTGTGGGTGCGAACTACGCCTCACGAATCATCATGGAAGCGTCGAATGAAGCGACACACAACGGGCTCGGGATGACCGACGGTGCCCGGATTGTCTGGGGAACAGCATCCCCTCTGGCACCCTGACGCCGTCGAGTGTCGTGTGGGGCAACGTCCGCTCTGTCACCACGGGATCGAGCTCGCTCTCGTGGGCCAATCTCGAGCGCGCAAACGCCGATATCCGGTAAGGGGCGACAGTCCCGCTCCGATCGCTCGCGCGCCGACCCGGGCTCGATCCGGTCGGAATTCGCGCCACACTCGTCATGTCCGCAGACTCCATCGTCTCGCACCGATTCCGGCAAGGCCGGACGCCAGCAGCATCAATGAGGTCGGTTCTGGAATGGGTGCCGGCGGTGTTGGAGTCAGGGAGCCTTTGTACGTAAAGAACCCACCGGGTCCGGCTGCAATCTGAGCGTACACAAGGTAAGCGAACGTCGGCGACGTGGACACATTGTTCATCTGCAGGACGAAGTCGTCCGTCACGGGATCGACTTGAACGTTGTCCGACCCGTTTGCCAATCCGCCGATGAACAACTCATCCAAGTCCTGGAAATACGCGATGGCGGGTGCGGAGCCCAGCGAGATGTTGAGGTCCTTCACGCTGACGCCAGAGGTGACGTCGAAGAAGAAGGGGATCGCGTTATCAAACGTCACCGAAAACGAACCGGTGACGGGATCAACCGGAGCACCGGCAGGGTCAAATCCGACCGCCGTGAAGTCGTAGTTCAATGTGAGAGGGCGCGCCTGCGCCAATCCGGCGGTCATCGCAAGAATGAACAGGGCCGCTGTCGCGTGACGAAACATAGTCATGGCGAGTCCTCACATGAATTCAAAATGACCATGATCGCGTCTGCCACGCTCTCACGTCACCGTTTCGTTATCGGTGTGCCGATGAAGGGATACCAGCGGTCGACGTAAATGGTGCCAGTGTCGTCGGTGTAGGCCGCAAGAGTGACGCCCGCAATGTAATTCCAGTCGTTGATGCTCGCTACGGACGTGATCTGCACTGAACGACTGAGTTCCATCGTCTGCCCTGAGACGGGATCCTGGTAGGTAATTCGCAGTGGCGCGTCGTACCTAATCGTCGACACCGCGCCGTCTCGCAGCACGAACCCGTACGTATTCGTGAAATCCCCGTAGCTACCGACGATGACGCCGTAATCGTTAATCCGCGACGCAAACACCGTCGCGTCGATGCCAGGCAGCGTGAGGTCGCGGACTCGACCGGTGCGATCCACGATGAAGCTTCGGGTTACGAACTGATCGTCCTGCGCGGTTCCGACGATGACGCCGGCGACGTTGACGCCTCCGGGCGTGACATAGGTGGCGTTCGGGATGGTCAAGAGACGCGTGCCGGACCGATCCAGCACGAATCCGCGCACAGGTCCCCCCGGCCGTTCGACGGCATAGCCGACGACAATTCCATTCTCGGAAATGTCGGTCGCCTGCAGCAGGAACCACGAGCCCGCGACCGTCAACGGAGTGATCCGGCCGCGCGGACTTCGGAGAAAGGGCGTCCAGTCTCCACCCGGCTCAGCCATGTTTCCGAGCACCGTGCCGACCGTTGTGATGGCGCTGAGAAGCAGCGACGGAGAATTCGGGAGCGTAAACGTACGCGTCGTGCGCCCAAAACTGAGGACGCCGAATGGACCGATCGTGACCGGCTGGCTCAGTACGACGCCGGCATTATTGATGTCGACCGGAAATACACTGCCTAACTCGGCCGGTACGGCAAACGGAGTTAGTCGATACTGGAGCGGTTGGGCGCCGTGACCCGAGACGACGCCAGACAACACGCAGATGAGAACCGCGACGCCCAGGCTCTTGATCCCTCGCATGCAAGGCTCCTTCGAGTGGTTCGTAAGCGGCGTGCGTGGGCACGGGACACCGACGTCCGCTCGCGAGAGCGCAGTCTGCAACACGCCTCGGGTGTGACGTAACTACCTCGATGTGTAGGGTGGGGAAGCGGCGTCGTTACACCAGCCGTTCGCGAAGGGCCTTGGCGACTGCTTCGCTTTTCGAGTGCACCTGCAGCTTTTCGTAGACGTGCTTCAGGTGGAAGGAGACAGTATTGACGCTGAGACCCATCGCGTTCGCGGCGGTCTTCTTGTGATGACCCTCGGCGAGCAGGCGGAGTACCTCACTCTCCTGAGGTGTCAGCCGATAGCTCGCCTCGGGCACCGGTCGAAAGGTCCGGAACAAGCGCACGACACGTCGCGCCACCTCTGGTGACATGGGCGCACCGCCTGCGGCGACTTCCTGCAGCGACTCGATCAAGCGCGCCGGTGGTGTGTTCTTCAGGACATATCCGGACGCGCCGGCGCACAACGCATTGAACACCTTGTCGTCATTGTCGTAGATGGACAGGGCGAGCACCGGCAATTCCGAGTGAGTCGTTCGCAGAATAGCAATGCCGTCGATGCCTGACAGACCTGGGAGGGCAATATCAGTCATAACCACGTCCGGTGGATCACTCGCGATTGCGGGCAGGGCCTCTTCCATCGTCCGGAAGTAACGGTTGCAGGAGAAGCCCGGCGTGCCATGAATCAGCGCCGCGAGACCCTCGCGCACCTCGCGCTGATCCTCGACAATCAGCACCTCGACGCGGCGAGTGCCAGATGCGGATGACGGGTCGGCGCGAGCCGAGTGCGCGGTCATGCGGGCGGGGCTGTCCAGACGCTCACGGTAGCCGATCGGATTTCCGTCGGAACGTCCGGCGGTGCGATTCGAAAAGTACTTGAAGTCAGGTTCCGGGCGCGCGTTTGCCAAGCGTCACTTCGCGCGCTCGGACACACGCGAAGGCTAAAATCGTCGTCGAAGGTGCCGGGTGCGACGTCTCCCTTCCGCTCTAAAAGGGCTCACGCGCGTCGATGTGACCGTGAAGATGACGTACTACATGTCTGTCCTGGGGCTCGGGGAGCACAGAGGCGAAATGCAAGCGCTCGATGGCGACGGGCCGCACCTTAGCGAGAAACGTGGGCTCTCTTCGGCAGGGCGGCGCGGTCACCCTGAGGAAGGGCACGAGGATCCATCTACCGTGCAGTAGCCCGGCGATCTCTGAACGAAGCGTGTCGTGGACTGTCGAACACGACGAGCACGCGTTCGTCGAGCGCGTATCGATGAAAGACTGCGACAACTCGCGCTAGCCCTCCATCTGCGCCGAAGACCGTCACTCGACCGCAGGGGTGCTCACACAGTGCCAGAATCGTTCGTTCTGGATGATTGATTCGCGCGCGCTGCGTGAAGGCGGATCTTCAGTCGGAAAGTCTAGCGCTCCATGTCCGGCAGAGTATCGCTCAGGAGGCGGATTGCGTCGCTTCTCAGAAGCGCGCCTAGCTCAGAGACACCAGCCATGGTGGCGGAACGCTCAGCGGCACCGCCACGGCGGCGGCACGTACGGATCCGTCACCGCCGGGAGTGTAGCAAACGTGCGAATCACACTTCGAGCGCGGAAAGGGCTTCCATGTCTGGCTTCTACCGCCGCGCCGACTCGATGTTCGGTTCGCTCACGCTCACCACCTGCGTGAAGCCCGGTATCCCCATCGAGCTTGCGCAGACCCTGGGCAGTTGCCCGTCATCATCCTCCACGGGCACGCGTGGCGTCGGCGGCGATGGCGTACGTATAGGGTACGTGGTTTGACTTCAGTCTTACAACATGTAAGAGTATGACATGCGTATCAGCGCCGTGGAAGAAGTAATCCTCGGTCACCTCTCGGGCCGATCCATGTATGGGCTCGAACTCGTCGTCGTGTCGAAGGGCCGGCTCAAGCGCGGAACGGTCTACGTCACCCTTCAGCGCATGGAGGAGAAGGGCTACATCGAGTCGCACCAGCAGCCTGCGACGACGCACACAGGCGGGTTGCCTCGCCGCCTGTATCGGCCCACCGCTCTGGGACGACGTGTCCTGTCGGCCGCACGCGCGTTCAATCGCATATTGAGGCCGGAGCCCGCGACATGACGCCGCCCGGCGACCCCTTCGTCGGTGCGCTGCACCGAGTCGCCACCGTGATATGCCCGCCCGTCGTTTGCGAGCGCATTGCCCAACAGGCGCTCGCGGACGTTGCAGAGGAGCGCCATGCCGCCAGCGGACCGGTCCTGCAGTGGTGGGTGACGCTTCGCGGAGTTGCGCTGCTCGTTGTAGCGCTCGTGTGGTCGCTCTGGGCGGTGCGCCAGCATTGGGACATCCGAGTGGGGACGGCGCGTGAAGTTGGCGGCTGGTTCGTCTTGATGACGCTTCTCGTCACACTGTGGATCGGACGCGGAATGTTCGACGCAGTGCATCTGCTCAATCCGCTCTTCGTCCTGCGCTACTTCGCTCCCTTTGCGGTGCCGTTGGCCGCTCTCGGCTTCGCTCTCACGTTCGAAGCCGCTCGCCTGCGCTCGGTCATCATCCTCGCGTGTGCCGCCGCAGCAGTGTCCGTGGCAGTGACGATGGGGCCGCGAGCCCTGGATGCGATTGACGAGGCGCGAGTGGCAAGCCCTTCAACTTGGAAGACAGTCGTGCTCGCTGAACACAGCGTTCCAACACACGAGCGGTCGGGGATGCGCGAGCTGCTGCGCGAACAAGCGCAAGAGTTCGTCGGATGGCCCCTACAGCTGGCCCTCCTGTCGTTACTCCTGCCCATCTTCGGATGGCTCCTCGTCAGGGTGCATGGCGACCCGCCGAATCAGGTCACCGCGCTACTCGTCTCCGTCGCCGCGTTGGAACCGATGAGACTCTGGATTCGTGTTGGTGCGCTCGACCCAGGTGCGGCGTGGATTCTGCACTTGGTCCTTCTCGCCGGTATCCTGGTGACAGCGGTAACACTGTGGCTGCGGCAGCTCAGGTCTGTCCTCTAGTGGCCAGCGCAATGGCCCTACTCGGAGGGTAGGGAGCTCCGTCGGGCGCTGAACCATCCAGGCCTCCGGCCCAACGTTCCCGATCACTGCTGGTTAGGCACCCGCCGAGCGTCGCATCGCTGCATACAGGGAATCGACGCAGAGATTGCCGACTGCGGCGAACTTTCCTGTTGCGATCTGCTGGAATTCGAACTCCTCTCGACCGCAGAAGTGGCAAATGATGTGGTCCGAGTGTTCGTAGAGCCATACGTGCGCTTCTTGGACGGCGGCACCCCCCGTCGATCCATTTGGCGGTAATTCCCCGCTCGCTCGTCTTGCAGCATCCGAGTTGGTCAGATGAGCGAGTGGCCGCTGCGCTCGATGAGACTGGCGCCCAGTTCGGACCAGCGCGTCGGGCTCAGGTGGAGGACCGAGTGATCCAGATTGTGTCAGCGATGACCGGCTTCGAGGGCTCGGTTCGCGCGCCAAGCCTCACCGATGCGGATTTCCGCACGTCGAGCAGAACGCGGAGATGACGGATCCTGCTAATAGATCGTCGGCCGGCGGCAAGCGCGACATCCCAAAACTCACCCCATAAAATCAGCACGTGAACTGGTGCAGCACGTAAATCCCGTGCTACAGCGGAAGTCGAGATATGAAAACGAACGTCACTCTCAAACTCGACGCCGATCTGCTGAAAGAGGCTCGTGTCGTGGCGGCCGAAGAAGGCCGGTCAATCAGCGCTGAATACGCGGCCAATGTCGCGCTTCAACCCTCACGTGGCGTTCGCGAGCACACCCAGACGCTGCGCCCGCGCCGCGCCTTGACTGGTTCTCGACCGTGACGGTGGGAATCTGCGGGACGTGCATGATCCGGCGTTGACCTGTCTCCCCGTGGTGCTTACGATCCCGCGCGGAGGTCAGCCTTGGTCTCACGCTACTTCGACGCTGTGCTGCAAGACTTGCGGCACGGCGCACGCACGCTGCGCCGTAGTCCGGGGTTCGCCCTCACCGCCATCCTCTCGCTGGCTCTCGGGATAGGCGCCAACAGTGCTAGCTTCCAGCTACTTGAGGCCGTGCAACTACGCAGTCTCCCCGTCTTGCGGCCCGCAGAATTGGCGGAGATTGGCATCGCGGGCGGCCGCCAAGGACTCGGCATCGCGGAGAGCCCGCTCCCTTCGATGACGACGGCGCTGTGGGAAGCCTTCCGCGAGAATCAGCAGGGCTTCTCGGACGTTTTCGCGTGGGGGAATTTCGATTTGCCCGCCGGACTCGGGACGGAGCTGCGAAACAGCACTGGCGTCTGGGTCAGCGGCGCGCTCTTCTCGACCTTGGGCATCGAGCCATATCGCGGACGCCTCTTGTCACTCGAAGATGACCGCCACGGCTGCGCCCCCGGTGGTCTCGTGCTCAGTTACCGCTACTGGCAACGGCTCTTCGGCGGCCGCGACAGCGCGCTCGCGCAGCGATTGGTGGTTGGAGAGCAGGCCTTCCACGTGATCGGCGTCACCCCGCCCACCTTCTCTGGTTTGGAGATCGGGCGGCAGTTCGACATCGCGCTTCCGATGTGTGCGGCGCGTTTCTGGAGGGACACCGACAGGCAGAATTATTTCTGGCTGGTGGTCATGGGACGGCTAAGACCTGGATGGACCGTTGATACGGCCTCCGAGCACCTGTCAGCCATCAGCCCGGCGCTCATGGAACAGACGCTGCCCTCTGGCCTTGATACGACGTCTGTGGCGGCGTGGCGAGGATTCCGATTGACGGCTGTGTCAGCACGCCACGGCGTGAGCGTCTGGCGCCAGCAATATCAGGAGTCACTCTGGATTCTGCTCGCGATCACGATGCTCGTGCTGCTGATCATCTGCGCGAATCTCGCCAACTTGATGCTGGCTCGTGCGACGCCTCGCGCGCCTGAGTTTGCGGTGCGGATGGCGCTCGGGGCATCTCGCGGCCGCTTGATCGTGCTGGCGCTGGCCGAGAGCCTGTGGCTGGCCGTCGTCGGATTGGTGATCGGCGTGGGGCTGGCTGGACTGCTCAGTCGCGCACTGGTCGCGTTCTTGACTACAGAGGACAACGGGCTGTTTCTCGATCTGGCGTTCAACTGGCGCGTGCTCGCCTTCGCGTCTGTGGTCTCGATGGCTACGTATCTCCTTTGCGCGCTGCCGCCCGCGTTCCGCACCAGCGGGGCGGCTCCAGGCATTCTGGTGAAGTGGGGCGGGCGGGGGTTGGTCCGAGGAGACTACTCGGTCTTCCAACGTGCGCTCATCGTCGGCCAAATCGCGACATCGTCGGTGCTCGTGATGGCGGCGTTGTTGTTCGGGCGAAGTGTCACAAACTTGCTGACGTTTGATACTGGTTTTCGACAGGACGGCTTGCTGTTCGCGTTTTGCGACCTGTCGCCATGGGCGGAGAAACCCGGTCAACTCCTCGCCGTCAAAGCCGCACTGGTGGACAGGCTCTCGGCCATTCCCGGTATTTCGGCCGCGGCCGCAACGACGCATGTTCCGTTGACTGGACTGAGCTGGACACGGCAGATGCGAGTCCCGGACGGGTCCGGGCAGATAGACGTGTCGTCAAAGTTCGCCTGGGTCGGCCCATTATTCTTCCGCGTCATGGACATGCCGATAGTAGCGGGGCGGGCTTTCGACGCGGGTGACACCAGAACGTCGCGCTACGTCGTCGTCGTCAACGAAACATTCGTGCGCCGTTACCTCCGAGGCACCTCGCCCATCGGCGCACTCGTGCGGACGGCCGCCGAGGGTGACGTGCCCGAGACGGCTCATGAGATCGTGGGCGTCGTCGCGGATGCCAAGTACTCCGATTTGCGTGAAGCAATCCCACCGGTCAGCTATGCGCCGCTCGATCAACAACCGACGCAAGAACCCTGGACGGCGCTTGTGCTGCGCACGAGCGCGCGCCCGGAGATCGTGTCTCCACCGGTTCAGCGTGTCCTGGCCGACGAGCACATCCCGACCGCCGGAGTCACCGTGCTCCGTGATCACGTGCTGGAGAACCTCAAACGTGAACGGACGGTGTCCTGGCTGTCGGGATTCTTTGGGGCTGTGGCCGTGGTGTTCGCGAGCATCGGGCTATATGGCCTGATGTCCTATGTTGTCGCCCGTCGCGCCCGGGAGATTGCGATCCGCATGGCCCTCGGCGCGGTCCCGGCAGACGTCGTGACGCTGATGCTGAAGCGCGTGGGCGGCCTGCTCGCCCTTGGCCTCGGGGTCGGTCTCGCATCGACTGTCGCTGTTGGACGAGTGGCGAGCAGCCTGTTGTTTGGACTCGAGCCAACCGATCCGACCACGTTGATGATGGGCGTCGTGATTCTCGCCGTTATCGGGATAGCGGCCGCCTTCATTCCGGCCGCTCGCGCGGCCGGCGTATCTCCGGCCGCAGGCATCCGAGCCGAGTAGTCTATCCGCGACCTTGAGTCGGCCGCCAGCCAACACTCGAGCGAGACGCCTCAGGGGATCGCCATGACTCACATCTCGAGGGACCCGCCCCGGTTCACTCGTTGGCGCAAGCGCATTCGAGTCCTGTAGTCCCTAAGGTTTGGTGGTGAAGGTCATCTCGAGTTCGGTCTCGACAGGTACAGCCTTGCCGTCTTTCGTGGCTGGCTTGAAGCGCCACTGCTTGGCTGCCTTGAGCGCCGCAGCGTCCAGCTTAGGGCTGAGTCCCTGCTTGATCTTCGCGTCCTTGACGGTTCCGTCAGCGCCGACCTTGATCGCGACGAACACGCTCCCGTCCTTCCGTTCTTTCAACGCGTCCGCAGGGTAGTCCGGCTTCACCTCCTTGATGGCGACAAGATCGGTCTTCTGTGCTGCCGCCCACGATGAGACCGTCCAGCCACAACAGAGCACCGCCAGGGCGAGCGTGACGCGAAGCAACTTCATGGCGCAGTCCTCCCTTACCGCACTTAGACGCACAGTCCAGACTAACGGTCGGGCACAACCGTGGTGCTGGAACGTAATGATATTGCCGATCCGGCGAGTGTTCGGTCGTTCCGGGTGTTCCGGGCTAAGAGGAGGGCTCTGGGCGGAACGGCATTCGCAGGCATAGTCTCCAAAACGCAGGCACACTGCCGATCCCGACGAGAACTGTATGTCCCGCACCAGATTCGTCGGCGCTGTCACCACGGGATCATCGAATGCCAGAAAACCGTTGAAGTTCTTCCGTCATGTACTCCCCTCGAGATCTGAATTGCCAACGATCTCCACCGCTTCCGTCATGATTCTCGCTCGTCGAGAATCTCCACGGGCAGGGCTCGCACGTGGATGCTCTCTTGATGAAACCGCTCCGCCAGACTGACGGCATACCTCCGCCACCATATTCGGTCGAACGTCTTCGTAACGATTTCCACCATCACGACGTCGTCCTCTTCCGTGTGGCCATCTGATGCCGTCCACGATCCCTTCGCAGGGGATCGTACGTACGCCGTCAACCCGCTGAATCGATCCGCCAACTCTCTTCGCGTCTGGGCAAGCGGCGCGTCGGCGCCAGCGGGTAGCCCTCCGCTTGTCGGCAACAGCAACTGAATTAGCACCATGACGCTCTCCACGCCGCACGGTGCGCTACCGGGCCGGCGTCCTTGCGGAAGCCTCCCTAGCACCGCTTTGCCCTACCGATCGATTGTTCGAATGATCGGGCCGCAAACTGTTCAAGGCCGCCTTCGTTCGTGTGCCTGCTGGCAGCATCTTCTATACCATCTTGGGTCGGGCATCCGTTGAGTTCCGTGCTGTGCTGGAGTCGAGCTTTCGGTGAGTCGGCGTCTGATGGGCAACACGCGCTCGGCGGCAGTGTCTGGGAACGTCGACGAGAGCGTCAGGATCTGCCGGTCATTTCGAAAACGCCCGAATCATCATCAGCCATGGACGGCGGGCCCACGATGCGCGCTTGGGGGCAGTGGCCAGCGTAGGCCTTGCAGCTCGCCCATTGCGTCGGCGACGCGCAACGACGATCGCTTGTCAACTACGATCCTGGCTCGTGCGCTTACCAAGTGTTGCCATCTGGATCGGAGAGGAAGCAGCACCGCCCCTGGGAAAGGTCTGCTCCGACACTGCCACACCGCGCTCCCGCACGAAGGCACATGCAGCGTCGGCATCGTCCACATTCAGTTGTATGCCCCTCAATGAACCTGCCTCTGCGTCGATGTACCCTGCCGTCAATGCGATCGAACACATCGACTCGGGCGGGACGAGCTCGGCGGCGCGGTGCGTGTCATCGACCTGAACGATCTTGCTCGACAGCAAAGCCGACTTGATCTACATACAAAGGTTTGGCACGCCCAACGTCCGACACCAGAATAGTGACAAGCTCAAGCCTGAACCGATTCGAGGCACGTCTGTGACCATGTTGATGAGGCGAGCTGTACACCATCGGAGCGTGATCGTCTGATCGGAGGCTGCGGCTAGTCGTAAGTCGTTGCGACGCGCCCAGATGGACCATCTCTAAGCTGAGCCAAAAATATCCGCAGACGCTGCCCGCTTTAAGTCCCCGGGGAAGCGCCCGTGACGCCAGATGGCAGGGCGACACGACTCGCGCGAGTGGCACTGGGCGTCGGCCGACGCTTCGGCTGCTGAAGCCACACACCAACAGTGAATCAACGCGGCCCGCGGGCAGGAGCCTGCATCGTGCGCGCTCGGGATCTCGTCCTGAACGGTCCGATCGAGAACCGGCACCGGGGCCGCACGGATTGCCATGCGTTTGCGCACGCACGCGTTACCTTGCCAACTCGGGGATCTGTGTCGCATCTGGGCTCCGTCCGATAGGCAAATGAGCAGCCTCATGACCAATAAGGTGGTCGCGCGCTTCTCCAATGGCACGTTGGTGAAGGGTGCGACGTTCAACGTGGATCCGTCCCGAGACACGTGTCACGTTCGCGCGGTGGACGGCGTCATGCACGCGGTCAGGCTTGCTGAGTTGAAAGCGTTGTTTTTTGTGAAATCACTGGACGGCAATCCGGCACACGACGAGGCGATGACGGTGGCGCCCGCCGACCCGCGCACACGCGGTGCGCATCTGGTCGAAGTGCGATTCAAGGACGGCGAACGGCTCGTCGCACTCGCGAACCGCTATCCACCCACCGGTATGTTTTTCTTCTTGGTGCCGGTCGATCCCGCCAGTAACAACATCCGCGTTCTGGTGAACCGCACCCAGCTCGCGTCGATTGAAAAGCTCACGCCTCCGCTCTGAGGGCACGTTGAGCGTCCGTTGTTGGGCTGATCCCACGCGATGACGTCCGAGTAGCTGCTCGACGAAAAGGCGCAACCGCAGGGCACACATCGAAGTGTGCTGACAGAAGAACTGCGAGAGAACTGCGGGCCGAGTATTCGCTGAAGTCGAATGCGGGTGTCATGGCTCGTGGTGGCATGAAGTCTCGGACCCGAGGACCTGAGCGTCTATGTGTGGCGCCTGGGCCATCATAAGTTCTCACCCATACGTCTGGAGCGAGCGGCGGCGACGCGGTTTAGTGCGGGGCTCGGTCCGATTTTCTCGATCCCCCAAGGTCGTCGTGGAATCAAACCGCGAACGTAAATGACGAATGGGGTTGGTTGGAGCACGGCGGCGCGCGTCGAGCCACACCGCGGGCACGAGCCGATGATCAGACGATCGGGAGGTCGTCGTTCTGGACGGCCAGTCGGCGCGGGAGCCGGCATCGCAGGGTGCGGGCGACCCGCGCATCGGGCCCCCGCCTCATCAGCGTGACTGAATCGGGAATCGTGATGGTGTGAAGGTGGCTACATGTTGCGCTGAGCAAGATGCGGCAGGTGCCCCCGTTCTTCACAGGTTCCCCAGACATGGTTCGCCGCGCCACCGATCTGAGACAGCGAGCGTCCGTCTCGGCCCGAGTCCGTCAAAGCCGTGGACCGCGGCGTAATTCTGGGTACTCCCGCCACGCTCTGGGTCGCCGATCCGGGCGATCGACTAAGCCCGCGATCGACTCGCACCATGAAGCATCCGATGACGTTCGCTAACAGCTGACTGTTCCTGAAGCGGCAGCCGTGCTGAGTGGGGCCGGCCTGTCGGGCGTATCAGCGCGGTCCGAAGCCCTCTGCATAGGCACGCCGGAACGCCGCCCGGTATCCCGCCTGATACTCGCTGCGCGGCCCAACCTCAGGCCGGTATCCGGCATCGGCCTGCTCGAGTTCGCGTTGTCCGTCGAGATCCCAGTGATTGCGGCTCTTGTCTTCGCGGCCGGCCTGCCGGCCGTCTATGCTCCCGCGCTCGACGCCCGCTCGATAGGCCTTGGAGTGCGTGTCCGGCGAAGACGCCCCAAGCCGGTAGCCTTCGCCGTACGCTTCGCGGAATCCAGCGCGGTAGCCGGCCTGGTATTCGCTGCGCGCGCCCACCTGCGGCGTGTAACCGGAGTCGGCCTGCTCGAGCTCGCGTTGGCCCTCGAGATCCCAGTGGTTCCGCGTCTTGTCTTCAGCGCCGGCCTGCCGGCCCTCGACTTGGCCACGCGCGTAGCCGGCGCGATAGGCTGGGGATTGCTGGCTGCCGGTTCCCGGCATTCGATCCGTAAACTCGTCGCGAGAGACGAGACGGTCGCCATTACGATCACGCTGCGCGAAGCTGCCCTCCGACCAGGGCCACTCGTCGCGCGACAGACGGCCATCGTGGTTTGAGTCGAGCGTCGCGAACAGGTCGCGCGAATGCGCCGCCTGCCCGCCGCCGACCACCTCGGCCCGTGTCAACACACCATCACCGTGGCGATCCAGCCATTCAAACGCCTCGCCGCCACCGTGCCACTCGTTGCGCGTGATGCGCCCATCACCGTTCGCGTCGAGATCGTCGAAGCGATCGTCCCTATCATCGTCTGTGAGTCCGACAAACTCGCGAAGGCTGACACGCCCGTCGTGGTTGGCGTCCATCCTCGTGAACGTCTCGGCGTCGTAGTACCACTCGTCGCGCGAGAGCCAGCCGTTGCGATCGCGATCGAGCGTGCGGAACCCGGACTCCGTCCAGTCGTTGAACCTATAGCTGTCTGGGCCGCTGTAGTCGTCCTCGTTGGCTGGACGACGCTGCCGGCGCGCCCCGGGCCGCAGCTCGTCGCCGGACAACACACCATCACCGTTCCAATCGTGAACACGGAACGACTGCTCGCTCCCTTGCCACTCGTCACGGGTGATGACGCCGTCGCGGTTGCGGTCCATGGCCTGAAACCGCGCAGTGTCACGGCCGGGACCAAGGGGTGTGCGACCGTCAATCGTGAGTCCGAACGCCAACGTGACGCACGGCACAAGAATGGCGAACACCATGCTGACGCCTCCGCAGGGACGGCTGCAAACGAGTTGCCACGGAGCCGTCCATCCGATTGGAGATCGCATCCGCTCGACACAGCTGGGTTAGAGTTCCAGGCGGCCGCTCGACCCTCAACGCCGCAATCAACACGCATTTCGGCAAACGCTACGCCTCGGACGCCGAGCAGGCGTTCAGTCAGTTCTCTCCGAGAAGGCTTGGTACTGAGTGTCGCCCGTGCTCCCGCAGGGCTGCCATGCTGAATCGCGAGACCACCATGAGATTGACTGTCGTGCACTAGCCCGTGGCTCGCTTCATTCGTGACGCAGTGCGACTATCGGATCCACTCGCGTGGCGCGACGGGCGGGGATGTGGCACGCGAGCAGAGCGACAACGGCCAGAAGCAGCCCAGTAGAGGTAAACGTAATCGCATCGGTCTCACTGACGCCAAAGAGTTGCGCCTTCAGCAAGCGCGTGAACGCAAGACCGAGCGCGGTGCCCACGACGAGGCCCGCCAGTGTGAGCCGGAATCCCTGGCCAAGAACGACACGGTAGATGTCTCGCTTCTCCGCGCCGAGCGCCATGCGGATGCCGACTTCCCGCGCTCGTTGGCGGGTGGTGTACGCCACAACGCCATAGACGCCGACGGCAGCGAGCACCATGGCAAGAAAACCGAACGAGGCGGCAAACGTAGCGGCGACGCGCGCAAACAGTGTACCGAGCTGCATGGTCACGGAAAGCGGATTCACGTTGAACAGCGGCAACTCCGGATTGAGCTGATGGATGGTCTCTTCCACAGAAGAAGCCATGGTACGCGGATCGCCAGTCGTGCGCAGGTGAATGGTGGTGTCGTGCGTGGGGCTGTAGGCCTGGTCATTCGGCAAATAGATGACAGGCTCGGTCGGCGAGGTGAGCAAGCGGTACTTCGCATTGCGAACAATTCCCACAACGGTGAAGCGATCACCGCCGTCTGTCACCTGCTTGCCGAGAGCGTTCGCACCCGGCCAATAGCGATCGGCGAAGGCCTGGTTGACGACGGCAACGAGTTGCGATTCCGCCGTATCCGCTGCGGTGAATTCACGCCCCGAAATTACGGACGTGCGCAGAGTGCGAAAGTAGTTCGGCCCGACAATCGCTCGGCTGATCTCCATCGATTCGTGTGGTTGTGGCAGGTAACCTTCAATTTGCAGATAGTCGGAGTGGATGCTGAAGCTCAAGGGTGAAAAATCAGCCAAGGTCACGGATTCGACCCCGGGAAGCGCCGAGAGCTTGTCGAGCACCTGCCGGTCGAACGCCGCACCCGTCGCGCGCGTGTAACCAGCTGGCGAGAGGTCGTACGAAGCAAGCAGCAGATGACTTGCTTCGAATCCCGGATCCGATTCCTGTGCTTTCTGAAGGCTGCGGGTGAAGAGTCCAGCGCAGACGAGGAGAACGAGCGAGAGTGAAATCTGCGCCACCACAAGGCCACTCAAGAGACGAGACTTGTGCAACGTAAGCGAGATGCTGGTCGCTTCCTCCTTGAGAACAGATTGCGCGGGCAGGCTCGAAGACCGCAGGGCCGGAAGAACACCGGAGGTGATCGCGGCGACGAGCGAAACCGCAATCGTGACGAACAGCACCCGTTGATCGACGTGCGCATCGTGCGTCAGCGGAAGAGAGCTGGGCGGAAAGAAAGCGACGATGCTGCGAGACGTCCACACCGTCATCGCGATGGCCGCGGTACCGCCGAGCAGACCAAGCAGCAGGCTCTCGATCAAAAACTGGCGGATGATCTGTCTGCGTGACGCGCCCATTCCCAGCCGGATCGCAATCTCGCGGCGGCGTCCGACGGAACGCACCAACAGAAGACTGGCAACGTTGGCGCACGCCAGCAGCAGCAGGACCCCGGCGAGCCCCAGCAACATCGGAAGAACCTTGTAAAGATAACCGTTGATACCGAAGGGAGAGCGCCAGAGAGGGTCGAGGGAAATCTCGTTCGGACTATCCCGGTGGTCCTCCGGGAACCGTTCAGCGATTCCCCGCATGAGCACGTTCAGTTCGGCCTGGGCCTGATTCGTCGTGACACCCGGGCGAAGTTTTCCGAGCACGTTCAGCCAGAAAATGCGGCGATAATCGGGACGGTTAAAACCCCACACCTCACGATCCATCGCGACAGGAATCCACAGTTCGGCGCGAAGCCCGGGTGCACAGCCAGTGAAATCCCGCGGCGCTACCCCAACAACGGTGTAGGGATGGCGATTGATCTGAATCGTTTTGCCGAGGATGTGCGGATCACCCGCGAAATGGTTCTGCCAGACGGCATAACCGATGACTATCACTGCAGCGCCTGCGCGCAGGGTTCCCTCTTCCGGAAGAAACGCGCGGCCGAGAATCGGGTGAACGCCGAGAACATCGAAATAATTCGCGGTGGTCAGGGCGCCGTAGATGCGCTCGGGCTTCGCGACGCCGGTGAGAGACATGTAGTCGTCGTGATAGCCGAGAAGTCCGGAAAACGTTTGAGTGCGCTCGCTGAGATCGCGGAGGTCGGGATAAGAAAACGGCGGAGTGGGATGATCGGTGCGCTCGCCGCGCATGACGGTGACAAGGTCGCTCGTGTGGGCGACTCCCGGAATCGGGTTCAGCAAGGTCGCGCTGATCCAACTGAGCACGGTGGTATTGGCGGCGATGCCGAGCGCGAGAGTGAGGACGGCCACCGTCGTAAAGCCTGGATTCTGTCGCAGCATGCGAGCAGCAAAACGGAGATCGTGCCACGACGTTTCCACCACGGACTCCCACCCAGCCTCACGCACGATCTCCTTCGCCACGTCGGGGCTCCCCATCTGCAGACGCACTTCTCGCCGCGCGTCCTCCCGACTCATCCCGCGTGTGATCTTCTCCTCAATGGCCATTTCCAGGAAGCCAGTCAATTCCTCGTCCAGGTCCCGCTCTACCTGTTCTCTTCGGACCAATGATCGGAGTCCAGCCGTCAGGCTACCAATCCACGACATGGCTTCTTAGGCCTCCAAAATCCTCGCAATTGCGGCGACTTGTCTCCCCCACTCTCGTGTTTCGGTGTTGAGCCTTTTGCGCCCGCGCTCGCTCAACAGGTAATACTTCGCGCGTCGGTTGTTCTCGGAGAGCTTCCATTCACTTCGGATAAGGCCGCTTCGCTCTAGTCGCTGAAGGGCCACAAAGAGCGATCCGGCGTTTACGCGAAAGACCCCTTTACTGATCTGCTCAATCCGTTGGGCTATTCCGTAGCCATGCATGGTCTCAAGCGCCAGAGTCTTCATGATGAGCATATCGAGCGTGCCCTGGACTACGTCCCCGGTTTTGTCCTTCATGAATCAGCCTTCCTCCTGACGATCAAGAGAAGCATACGCCTGTCCACCTGATTGTCAAGAGGAGCAGGCGTCATGAGCGCCGAGACCGGGACGGCTCTCAGACCAACCCTCGAACACGTGAGATGCCGTCATTGCGCAACGTTGCCGTCGATGCGAGCCACCGGCGGCTCGCTGTCGCGACCGGCGGCGACGCACGCGCTCCGTCAGGACGCCCCGCACCACGGCGTGCTCGAGCTCGAGGGGGCCAGCCGCGCGTCGCGACGACTCAGCCCGTGCGCCGCAGGATCAACCACAGGTGGTCGGCGGCACCAACAGGCCCTGCTCGGCCAATTGTGTGCTGACCCAACACTCTCTTCGAGGGTCGTCGGACACCGTCCTGTCGCGCTTCCCGCCCAAGAGAAACTCGTGAAAGGATAGGCCCCTGACCCTCTCGGTGCGTACCGGTCAGATCGCCACGACTGTCAACTCACTTCCCGAATACGTCAGTTGAAGAGTCAACGGTCTAGAGGGTACCGGAGCCGCGCTGGACGATTGACGATTTCCGCAACTACCGTGTCGCAGCCCGCGGACGAACCCTTCGTGCCATCTCCTCATCGGCACGCCCACTCCGTTTGACATGGCGAACGCGCTCCCGCATCCTTGAGCCAGTGCGTCCTGCGCATCGCCTTCCAGCAGTTCTCCTCTGCCTCGGCCTGATCGCCGGGCATGGTGTGATCTGCGCGGGATGGGCAGCGACACCAGAAGAGCGCATGGCGTGCTGCGCTGAGGGCGCCGAGTGCCCGATGCACAAGGGTCGCTCTGACGAATCGGGTTCCAAGCGCGTCATTACCCAGGCGCAGGCGGATGCGTGCTGCGCTACCTCAGAGCGCACTCAGTCGGAGTCCGCGAATCCGACTGCTGTGGCGACGATCTCGCCGCCGGTTCTTGGCGCGGGCGTCGTCATTCCGGCGATCATTCCCGCGTTGGTCTTGGCCGACGCGTGGCGAGCCGACACGCCGATCCATAGCCCGCCGGTTGCACGGCACGTTCTGCTCTCCGTCTTCCTCGTTTAGCCACTCACAGTTGTCGTGTGTCTGCTCGGGCATGGAGTCCGAGTACGCAGGCTCGCGCGCGTACGCGTGCGACATGACGAGTGTTGTGGCCCATGATCAATCGTCTCATTGACGTCGCACTGAAGAACCGCTTCATCGTGATGGCGCTGTATCTCGGACTCGCCGGCTGGGGCTGGTGGGCGCTCCGCGCGACCCCGATCGATGCGATTCCAGACCTGTCAGACAACCAGGTCATCGTCTTCACCGACTGGGCCGGACATAGTCCGCAGGAGGTCGAGGACCAAGTCACGTACCCCCTGACGACCAACCTTCAAGGGCTCGCCGGCGTGCGGGTGGTCCGCTCACAATCCGCCTTCGGATTCTCGATGGTCTACGTCATCTTCGACGACGACGTCGATCTGTACTTCGCGCGAACACGGGTACTCGAGCGCATGAGTCTGGTGGGGAAGACGCTTCCTGCCGGCGTCGTTCCGACGCTCGGACCGGATGCGACGGGTGTCGGGCATGTGTTCTGGTACACCGTTGAGAGTCCAACGCACTCTTTGCGAGACCTGCGCACGCTGCAGGACTGGTTCATCCGCTATCAGCTCAACTCCGTGCCTGGCGTCGCAGAAGTCGCGTCGGTCGGCGGTCATGTCCAGCAATACCAGATCGATGTCGATCCGAACCGGCTCCGCGTCTACAACCTTCCACTGAGTGCAGTGGTCAATGCTGTTCGCGAGAGCAATCTGAACGTCGGCGGCAACGTCCTCGAGTCGAATGGTGCGTGGCTCATCGTCCGCGGTGTCGGCCTGATCCAAGGCGTCGATGACGTCAAACGGATCGTTGTCAGCGCGGCGAACGGTGTGCCGGTGTACGTCGAACAGGTCGCGAACGTACAGGTTGGCAATGCGTTCAGAGTCGCGTCGCTGGTGAAGGGCACCGAGGAAGCCGTCGGCGGCGTCGTCGTGGCGCGGACCGGCGTGAACACCAAGACCGTCATCGATGCGGTGAAGGCACGCATCGCTCAGATTGAATCTGCTCTTCCGCCGGGCGTGAAGGTTGTGCCGTTCTACGACCGTTCCAAGCTCATCGAACAAGCCGTCGGCACTTTGCGCACCGCGCTGATCGAAGAGATCGCGCTGGTGACATTGGCGCACGTCATTTTCCTGATGCACTTCCGATCGATCCTGATCGTCACGTTGCCGCTGCCCCTTGCGGTGCTGATGTCCTTCCTCGGCATGTACTACGCCGGGATCTCCTCCAACATCATGAGCCTGGCCGGGATCGCTATCGCGATCGGCGTCCTGGTCGATGCCGGGATCGTCGTCACCGAGAACGCCTTTCGCTTCCTGGTACAGCACCGCGTCGATCCTCGCGATCGCGCGCGTGTTCGCGATACCGTGCGCGAATCGACGCGGCTCGTCGGGCGACCTGTCGTCTTTTCGATGACCATTATTCTGTTGGCCTTCATTCCCGTCTTCGCGCTCACGGGTCAGGAAGGCAAGCTGTTTCATCCACTCGCATTCACCAAGACGTTCGCCGTGCTCGCGGCGACGGTCATCGCCGTCACGTTGGTGCCGGTGTTGTGCAGCCTGCTGCTCGGCGGCAAGTTCCACGCCGAAGAGGCAAATCCGGTCATGCGTGGCCTGCGAGCGGTCTACGAGCCGGCTCTCGAGGGTGCGCTCCGACATCGCGCCTTGACGCTCGGGGCAGCGGCACTGCTCTTTCTCGGGGCGCTCGCGTTGGCGACACGCATCGGCAGCGAGTTCATGCCCGCCCTGAACGAAGGCGATCTGATGTTCATGCCCATCGCGGACCCGAGCATCTCGCTCGACGAGAACACCCAGATCGCCGAGCGTCAGAACGCCACGCTCATGAAGTTCCCCGAAGTGGAGTACGTCGTGGCGAAGGTGGCGCGCGCAGAGACTTCCACCGATCCGGCACCGCTCAACATGACCGAGACGATCGTGCACCTGAAGCCGAGGACGCAATGGCGTGACGGCATGACGCTCGATCGGCTGCGCGGCGAAATGAGCCAGGCCGTTCAGCTGCCTGGCGTTTCGAACATCTGGACGATGCCGATCATCAACCGCATTGACATGCTGACGACGGGCATCCGCTCTGAGGTCGGCGTGAAGATTTTCGGCAACAACTTACAGGAGCTCGAGGACCTGGGCCGCAAGGTGGCCGACGCGATCCGAACGGTGCCGGGTGCCAGCAACGTGTATCCCGAGCAGGTGACGAGCGGTCAGTACCTGAACCTTGCTGTCGATCGTGGTGCCGCCGCGCGGTACGGCATCGGTGTCGGCGATATTCAGCAGGCCATCGAAAACGCCGTCGGCGAGACGACACTGACGATGACTATCGAGGGACGCGAGCGTTTCCCCGTGCGCGTTCGATATGCGCCCGAGTTCCGGGCCGATCCACAAGCGCTCGGAGGTGTGCTGGTAGCGGGACCGAGTGGCATTCAGGTGCCGCTCAGCCAAGTCGCCCACATTCAGCACGCTCGCGGTCCAGCGATGATCTCCTCGGAGAACGGATTGTTGCTCGCAACGGTGCTCTTGAACGTCCAGGGGCGAGACGTTGGCGGGTTTGTCGAGGAGGCGCGTGGCGCCGTTGCGCGGCACGTGACGCTGCCGGCGGGCTACTACGTTGATTGGAGCGGCCGATGGGAGAACCAGGAGCGCGCTCGGCAACGGCTGCAAATTGTGCTGCCGATCGTGTTGCTCATGATCTTCACGCTCCTGTACTTCACCTATCACTCTGTTGCGGAAGCTGCGCACGTCCTCCTGGCCGTCCCGTTCGCCTTGACGGGTGGCGTCTACCTGCTCTGGCTCCTTGGCTACAACTTCTCGGTGGCGGTCTGGGTCGGCTTTATCGCGCTCTTCGGGACGGCCGTGCAAACCGGTGTCGTCATGGTCATTTATCTCGAAGAGGCCGTCGAGCGGAAGCGCCGCGAATCGGGCGGAACGCTGACGCGCGCAGCGCTCAGGGACGCAGTGACAGAAGGCGCGTTGCTCCGCCTGCGGCCGAAGGTCATGACCGTCTCTACGGTGATTGCTGGCCTACTGCCGATCATGTGGAGCACACGTGCTGGCGCAGAAGTCATGAAGCCGTTGGCGACCCCCGTGCTAGGCGGCATGGTGTCGTCCTTAATCCATGTGCTGATCGTCACGCCAGTGATCTTCCTCTCGCTGCGTGAGCGGCAGCTCGGTCTGCATACCGAGCGCTTAGTGGATGCACCGTGGCGGCGGGTGCCACGTCGCGCGGCGATTGCCGCAATCGTCGTGGTCCTTGTGGTTGTTGGCGCGTGTGGAGTATGGCGTCTCGGTGTTCTGACTCGCGGCTCGCCGCCTGGTCGCACCGACACCGGCGTGATCCAAACGCTCCGCTCTGGCGACCTCGAGATCGCCCTGCGTTCGGAGGCAGGCGCCTTGCGGCAGGGCCGAAACACCTTCGTGATCGAATTCCGCCGATCCGCGAGCGACACCCTCGTCGACGTCGGCGCCGTACGTGCCAGCGGCAATATGCCTATGCCTGGCATGGTGATGTCCAGCGGTTTACAGGTGACCCCCACAAACGTCGCTGGTCAGTACACCGCGACCGCAGAGTTCGGCATGGCCGGCACCTGGCAGATGGTTATTGAGTGGAACGGACCCGCCGGTCACGGGTCCGTGAACTTCCAAGGGAGCGTGCAATGAACACTCGAGTGACAGTGGCTCTCTTGGTGCTGTGCTTCCTCACGCGCACGGCAGCTGCCCAAGCGGTACCCCCACAAGCGGCGCCTGGCTTTCTCGACCCGGTGCGTGGACTGTCGCTCGACGAGGCGATCACCCGGGCCCTCGCCCGGGAGCCTTCGTTCCGAGCGGCGAAGAGCACCGTGGACGTTGCTCGCGGCATGCAGGTTCAAGCTGGTTTACGGAAGAACCTGTCTTTCTCTGCCGAGCTGCGTGGCGAGCCCGCGGGCAGCGACAATCAAACGATGCTCAGCGTCGAGTGGCCACTCGACCTGTTCCGACGCCAAGGCCGCGTCGCGGTTGCTGATCGCGAAGTCACGGCCGCCGAGCTGTCCATCGCGGATCGCGAACGACTGCTGGCGTCCGACGTCCGTGCACGGTTTGGCGAAGTGCTCGCGGCCGTTCGCGATTTGAACGTTCTCGAGGAACTGGTAGCAGCCGCCCATGGTCAGCTCGAGCTGCTGCGCGCGCGGGTCCAGGAGGGCGCCTCGCCGCCGCTCGATCGAGACCTCGTGGCCGTGGAAGCGCGCCGCCTCGATGCAGACCGGCTGATTCAACTCGGTCGAGCTGAACGGGCAATGTTCGAGTTGAAGCGGGTGCTTGCCATATCACCGACCGACCTTCTTCGCCTTAAGGAAACACTCGACGATGTGGTGACACTCGAGTCAGCCGCGCCCATCCCGACGGCCGCCGCGGCCGAACAACGGCCCGACGTCCGGGAAGCACAGAGCCGAATCGACGTGTCGGACGCCAAGATCGATCGCGCCACGAGGGACGGGAGATTCGATGTGAATCTGTTCGGTGCCTACATGCGAATGGACTCCGCGTTCCCGCAGTTGGGTCTCTCGACGATAGGAAGGCCGGAGCCGATTCGTGGGCTGTTTCACTACGTCGCTGGCGGCGCGACCGTCACGATTCCAGTCTTCAACCGCAATCAAGGCGAAATCGCCGCGGCCCGAGCAGAGCGTGCGGGAGCCGTGGCCGCGCACGAAGCCGCGCGCCTGTCGGCAGACACTGAGATCGCCTCTGCGCGGGCAGGCGATCAGCGCGCGCACGAAGCCGTGCGCGTGTACAGCAGCGATGTCCGGACGCTTGCTCGCCAGAACTTGAATGTCGTTCGACAGAGTTACGAACTCGGACGCACCACGATCTTCGAGGTGCTCGCCGAGCAGAAACGGTTCCTCGACCAGGAGCGCGCGTATACGGAGACATTGCGACTGGCTTACCAGGCGCGAACGGCGCTGAAACGGGCTGTTGGAGAAACGAGATGACTGGAGAACCCCGATTGCGCCTGAGTCCCACGGTCGCGGTGGTCGCAGTGTTGTCGGTACTGCTGATGGGCGTCGGCGGTACCTATCTGATCATGCGCGCCGGCACCTCACCCGCGACGATGCGGGGGATGTCCGGTGATGCAGGTTCAACGCCTGCATCGTCGGCGCCGGCGACTTCGCCACGACTAGACGTCGTGGTCACACTGACGCCGGATGCAGTCCAGCGAGCCGGAATTGAGGTCAGCGAAGTGACGACCGTCGCGCGCACTGATCACCTGCGTCTTCCCGGTGTGATCGAGCCGAATGCGTACCGCCAGGTCGTGGTCACGCCGCTCGTTGGCGGTCGAATCGTTCGCGTCACGGCGCAGCTCGGCGATCGCGTTCGTCGCGGCCAGGCTCTCGCGGAGGTGTACAGCCCGGAGCTCGCGGAGGCGCGAACGAAGTACACCGCCGCGAAAGCGATGCTCGACGCACACGACCGAGAGCTGCAGCGAACACAGAAACTCGTCGAGATCGGCGCGGCCAGTCGGCAAGAGCTGGAGCGTATCAATGCGGAGCACGCTGCACAGACGGCGGAAGTCGAGAGCACCCGGGCACGGTTGCAGCTGCTCGGCGCTGCGTCAGCCGAGCGCGCCGCGGATAAGGGCGACGGCGCCACCAGTGCGGTTGTCGCGCCGATCGACGGTGTGGTGACCGAGCGACTCGCCAACACCGGCCTGAACGTGGATCCGACCATGAAGTTGTTTTCGGTGGTCGATCTCTCCAACGTCTGGATCGTCGCAGATGTGTATGAAAAGGACCTCGGCCGAGTTCGCGTGGGTGCTCCTGCGACGCTGACCACCGCTGCGTTTCCGGGTCTTTCTCTGAGCGGTCGCGTGAGCTACATCGACCCTCAGCTCAACACCAGCACGCGCACGGCAAGGGCGCGCGTCGAAGTCGCCAACCCGCGCGGAGAGCTACGCTTGGGGATGTACACGGACGTCGCGATCGAGACGGGCCAAGGTACGGCGGTGATCTCGGTTCCGAAGGCTGCGATTCAGAACGTGGCCGGCCGACAGGTCGTGTACGTAACGATGCCTGGTGAGTCCACTAGATTCATCGAACGTGAAGTCAGGTTGGGAAGTTCGTCCGGCGACATCGTCGAAGTCGTGTCGGGGTTGAAGGCTCGCGATTCTGTCGTGTCGAAAGGCAGCTTTTTCATTCGGGCTGAGGCAGAGCGCCTGGGACTTCGCGGCGCATCGCTGGGCTCAACGCCGATAAGTGCCGTGCGGACGCCTAGCTCTGCGACCGCAGCGGAAGTGCAAAGCGCAAAGATTGCGGTCACTGAAAAGGGCTACGAGCCGGACAGAGTCACGCTCCGCGCTGGGGTTCCCGCTCGTCTCACCGTCGTTCGGGTGACCGACAAGACGTGCGGCACAGAAATCGTGTTCCCGACGCTGCTACGAGGACGGCTGGCCATGGCAGCGTCATTCGTTAATCTCGCAGGGCCGCGATCGGATCCACGGCCGCGGCGCGGCGCGCGGGCAGGTACGACGCGACCAGTGCGACGATGCCGAGTGCGATGGGAACCGTCACAAAGGTCAGCGGATCGTAGACGTTCGTCTCGAACAGCGTCGCCCTCAACAGCCTCGTGGCCATCACCGCCCCTGCGGCACCGACGCCAAGACCAATCGACACCAGCGTCATGCCTTCGCGCACGGTGAGACGCAGCACTCCGCTTGGCGCGGCACCCAGTGCCAGGCGGACGGCAATCTCGCGACGCCGCTGCGATACCGAGGACGCGAGGACACCATAGAGACCGATCGCCGCGAGCAGCAGCGCGCCGATGCCGAAACCGGAAATCGCGACCGCGCTGAAGCGCCGCGGTGCCGACCGTTCGCGCTCGAGCTGTTCGATCGTCTGCACATCCGAGATGGCCAGCGCCGGGTCCAGCCCGGCGACGATCCTGCGCACGGTCCCCACGAACGTGCGGGCATCCTGCTCGCCGCGGATCCCGATCGTTAGGCGCCTCATCTGGTCGATGACAGGCGATGTGAGCAGGGCATCGCCCGCGTCCGCATAAGGAACGTAGGCGTGGATGATCGGCTCGCTGCCAGGTGGGCCGTCGACGACGTCGGCGGCGACCCCGACAATGGTGAGCCATGGAGCCTTCGACTCTGCCAGTCCCCACTTCAGACGCTTGCCCACCGGGTTCTCGCCGGGCCAGTAGGCGTCGGCCAGCCGCTTGTTGACGATGACGACGTTTCGGTCTTCACGCTGATCGTCATCGGTAAAGCGGCGGCCGGCGATTAACGGGATACCGTACGTTCCGAAGAAATCTCCCTGCATCCAGGTGACGGCCAGGGCCTGTTTCACGCCCGGTCCCGTCGGGTTCTCGGCCGTGGCGGCGCGCCGCTCGCCGTCCCCATCGAGGGGAAGATCGCTGGCGATCGACGCGGCACGGACGCCTGGCACCGCACGCAGCCGATCTTCGAGCGTGCGATAGAACGATCGCGTCCGCGCGGCATCGTTGTAGCCGGTGAAGGGCAGCCGCACCTGCGCGCTCAGCACGTTCGTCGTGCCGACGCCGGATGCGATCGTGACGAGATTTCTGAAGCTGCGGACGAACAGGCCTGCGCAGACCAGCAGGACGAATGCAAAGGCCACGCTACTGACGACCAGCGTCGCCTGCACCCGGTGCTGCCGTCGGCCACCGGTCGCTCGCGTGGAGCCCTCGCGCAGGAGTTCGTGAAGGTCTCGGCGAAGACCGCCGACGAGCGGCACGAGCGCGAAGACGGCGGCGCTGCCGAGCGCGAGGGCGGTCGTGAAGGCCACGACGCGCCAGTCGAGCGGGATGGTGCTGATTCCCGGAAGGCTGGCGGTGAGCACGGCGGGGATCGCACGCAGGCTCCAATATCCCAGGACGAGCCCGAGGACACCGCCGATTGTCGACAGGATCAGGGCTTCGCTGAGCAGGACCTGGAAGAGACGTAGCCGTCCGGCGCCGAGCGCGGCGCGCACCCCAATCTCGCGCTGCCGCGCGACGGCGCGGCTCAGGAACAAATTCGCGACGTTCGCGCACGTCACGAGGAGCACGAGCCCGACGGCGCCGAGCAGGATGAACAGCGGACGTCTGATCTGTCCCGACAACTCCTCAGTGAGCGGGATTGTCCCGATCGTGACCTTCAGCGCGTCGCCGAGTCCTCCTGGATAGTTGGCGCGAATGCGTTGCGCCAACGCTGCGATCTCGGCCGCGCCCCGGGAGGGTGGCGTGCCATCACGAAGCCGCCCGATGACGCTGTGTCGGTACATCTGGCCGCGCGCCTGGCGCTCGGCCGGCGTGAAGACGAGTGGCAACCAGACATCGGCCGGCGTCGCGTTGGATGAGGCGCCGCGCCGCGGAAACTCGAACCCCGCGGGCATCACACCGACCACCACGACCGGCCGACGGTCGATGGCGATCGTCGCTCCGATGGCTGAGCGATCACCGAAGCGGCGGGTCCATAAACTGTGGCTGATGATCGCGACATTGGACTGGGCCCGATCCTCTTCCGGCAGGAACGTGCGGCCCTCCGCCGCTCTCACTCCGAGCACGTCGAACAGTGACGCGGTGATCTCGGCCGCGTCGATCTGCTCCGGCTCTCCGCCCCCGGAGAGCTCGGCGGTCATCGTTCGATACGCGCCGAGATTCGAGAACGACCGCTGATACTGCACCAGGTCGAGATAGTCGGCGGGGGATACACCGAAACGCTCGGCTCCTGAGTCCGGGATGGCTTCGTAGACGAGCATGAGCCGATCGGGATCCGCGAACCCGAGCGGGCGCACGAGCGCGGCGTTGACGAGTGTGAAGATCGCGCTGTTGGCGCCAATCCCCAACGCGAACGTGAGGACGGTGACGATCGTGAAGGCAGGGGCCTTCACCAGCGCCCGAGCTCCGTGATGCAGATCGAAGAGCAGGGATCTCATGGCGGATTCTCCGGCCGGAAGAATGGGTCCGCGAATGCGTGCTGTTCGCGCCCGCTCCGCGGCGGCATCAGAAGTGGTGAGCGGCACGGCCCGAAAGAAATCGCTCAGCGCGCGGCGCCAGGCGAACACCGTTCCGCGGGTGCGCGCCATTTCCACGAAATCGATCTCCAGGTCGCGGGCGAACCGGTCCCGGAACTCGCGGGGGTACGTGCGCAGCAGCAGCCGGTAGGCGGCGCACGAGAATCGGCGTTCGCGCATGTCACGATTCCCGCGGCACGAGCTGCTTCGCGCGCAGCAGCGACGTGAGCCGGGCGAGCCGGCGCGCCTCGTCCTGCAATGCCGCTCGACCGGGCGGCTGCAGCGCGAACGTTCGGCGCCGGTCGCCGCGCGCTGCCGGCAGCTCCTTCAAGAACCCGCACGCTTCCAGCCGCTCGAGGGTGCCGTAAATCGTTCCCGGACCCATTGCGATGCCCGACGACTCTTCGACCGACTGCATGATCCCGTAGCCGTGCAGCGGCCCATCGGCCAGGGCCAGCAGAATGTGGAAGACGGCAGGGGTGAGCGGCGTGGGCGGCATATTACGGTAACGGAACTATATCCGCGGACGTAATACTTGTCAATGGACGCGCGGCCGGCTGCGGACGCGGAGGGATGGCACATGCAGGCGCCCATGGTGTCGAGTGTTGCCGACTCAGATCACGCCAGTCAGCCAATGAACGATGTTGAGCGCAAGTTGACGATTGCCGTGATCACGGCGGCTCATACCGAAGTGGTAGTCCTGCCCCCGATGAAGCGTGTACGCGCTCAGCATGCCGGCCTCTCCGAGGACCACGACGCGGCCTCGGCCGGACGTCAGCGCCAGACCCTGTGTGGCCCCAGCAACTGACCTCCCAGCACTCTCGGGCGAATTCTGAGTCGGAAAATCGCGAGCGGTCGAAGAGAGCTTCACGAGCGGCGTGGCACTGGATGGGCCCGCGACGGATCCTCCGCTGAACGTGATCACGCTGTCGACCCGCTCGGACGGATCGCGCCCGCTGGTGATGGGATGCGACCCGAGCAACCCGTTCGCACGGGAAAAATGAGGAAGGTCCACGAGTCGCTGACTGGATCATGATTCGCCGCCGCCGCATCCTCGGTGTACCAGTTGCTGAACGTGACGCCGAACTGCCGACCGAGACGGGACACCGCCGCGCCCGAGGGCTTGTGATCGCTGACGACGAGCAATCCGCCGCCGCGATCGACCCACCGGCGGATACAGTGGCTCTCCTCCGCATCGAACGCTGATGGCGACGTCACCAGGGGCGGCACGTTGCGCGATTCCGTGTCTCAGATCAGCCCGGCACGCCGCGTGGTCGGATAAAAGATCCCGCGGGCGAATTCTGACCTGTCCGCCCGGCCAAGGCATCGATGACCTGTTCACGCCTGAGATCAACTCGCAGGTTTCCGGCGACCCCGGCGGCGGCGACAATACGATCCAGCTTGAGGCCGTCGACGGGATGGTGGCCGCGTTGCACGTGGCACAGGTTTACGAGCAGGGATTTGCTACGCGTGCGACGTCGCCGATGAGGCGACCCTCATCCGGCTCGCGCCCGCTCTGACAGCCAGAAGTAGGTCCAGGGTGAGATCCACCTTTCGACGCACGATCGGCGCCGCCGCCGTTGTTCTGTTGGTGGCAGTTGCGTATCTTCTGTGCTGGCCAGTTCCGGCAGAGCCCGTGTCGTGGCTCGCACCGACGCCGCGCGGCTTCACCGGCGTCTTCGCGCCAAACACTCGGCTGTCGGGCCTGCGCATCATCACCATCGGTCACGAAGTCGGCCCCGAACACATCGCCATGGCACCCGACGGCAGGCTCTATGCGGCGATGGCGAGCGGCAACGTTCTACGCATGGAACCCGACGGTGGGAAGCAGGCCGTTTTCGTCAATACGGGAGGCCGCGTCCTCGGCTTCGACTTCGATGCGACGGGCCGCATGATTGCGGCGAACGCCATGAGAGGGCTGCTGGCCATTTCGACAGACGGGCGAGCCACCGTACTCGCCGATCGCGTGACCACAGACGATCCGATCGTCTATGCGAACGCAGTGGTCGTAGCGCCGGACGGCACGATCTACTTCACCGATGCGTCCAGGCGGTTCTCGCCCGCGCGATGGGGTGGCACGTACGAAGCCAGCATTCTCGACATCACGGAGCAGTCCGCCACGGGTCGCGTGCTCGCCCACGATCCCGCAACCCGGCGAACACGCATCGTCGCCCACGGCCTGTCGTTTGCGAACGGTATCGCGTTGTCTGCCGACGGGCATACGTTGTTCGTGGGCGAAACAGGCCAGTACCGCGTGTGGAAGATCGACGGACGCGCGAACGACGTCGATGTGCGGCGTGGTTCGGCGCAGGCTCGCGTGCTGCTCGATAATCTGCCAGGGTATCCAGACAATCTGATGCGCGGACGCGGCGGCCGCATCTGGGTCGGCCTGATCAGGCCGCGCAATCCAGCAGCGGATGGCTTCGCGCAGTGGCCGTTTCTTCGCAAAATCGCCCTGCGGCTGCCGCAGTCCGTCCGGCCGCTCGGAAAGCCTTACGGGCACGTCTTCGCCATCGATGAGGATGGCCGCGTCAGGATCAGCCTGCAGGATCCGACAGGCACCTATCCAGACACCACAGGCGCGACGGAGACCGCCGACCGCCTGTACATCCAGAGCTTGGACGCGCATGCGATCGGCTGGCTACCGCGCGGTGAGGCGCATCTCGGGCTCCGCGGTCCACAGAACGCGAGATGAGCAGGACGACGTTGATCCTAGTTGTGTCGCACCTCGCACACTAGAATCATCGACGTGCCGGGACGACCAACGTATACGTGCGCCGCGGCCATCACGCTGCTGCTGTCGGCCGTGCCCGCGCAGCAGCCTCGCAGCACGGCCGGACCCCCCGCTCCGCTCAGCATCGGCGACACGTTCCTCATCCGGTCGGACGTGCTCCACGAAACACGACGGATCAACGTCTATCGTCCACCCGCCTATGCTGAGGCTCCGCACGGACTCCCGGTGCTCTACATGCCGGATGGCGGCATGGCCGAAGACTTTCTCCACGTGGCCGGTCTGCTGCAGGTGTCGACGCAAAACGGCACGGTGCGCCCGTTTCTGCTGGTCGGCATCGAAAACACCCAACGGCGGCGTGACCTGACCGGCCCGACCGAGCGTGCCGAGGACAGGGTGATTGCGCCGCAGGTCGGAGGCTCGGACGCGTTCCGGCGCTTCATCCGATCGGAGCTCATGCCGGCCGTCCGCTCCCGTTACCGCACGACGCCGGAAACCGCGATCATCGGCGAATCGCTGGCCGGGTTGTTCGTCGTCGAAACCCTTTTGCTACAGCCCGATCTGTTCGACAGCTACGTGGCGATCGATCCGAGTCTGTGGTGGAACGGCGGTCGCCTGGTGCGCGATGCCGAAACCCGTCTCACGGGCGGTCAGTCGCACCCCGCCGCGTTGTATCTCGCGGCCAGCCGCGACGACCGCGATCAGCGGACCGAGCAGCTCGCCGGCGTGCTGCGACGGGCCGCGCCGCCGAGCCTCAGGTGGTACTACGAAGCCATGCCTGAGGAAGGACACGCAACCATCTATCATCCGGCGGCGCTGCGTGCGATGCGACGGCTGTTCGCCCCGCGGTGAACGCGGTATCGTCACGCCCCTCAGAGATCCTCGCGTGATACCACTTTTGACAGACGACTCGCTCCCGCTGTCGCGCCAAATCTTCACCGGTCTGCGCAACGGGATCGTCTCCGGCACCTTTCGAGCGGGCGATCGGCTCCCGTCCACGCGCGCATTGGCCGAGCAGCTCTCCGTGTCGCGGACGGTCGTGGTGATCGCCTACGAACAGCTGCTCGCCGAAGGGTACGTGCACGGGCGCACCGGCTCGGGCACGTTCGTGTCGCCGCATATCAGCCATGCGCCGCCACCGAGAGGGCACACGGCCGACCTGAAGTTGTCCCGATTCGGCACGGCTGCCGTCAGTGCAGGCGCGCGGCTCCCGCAGGCCTCGCGAGCGAGACCGCGCCTGCGCTACGACTTCGCGTATGGGCGCGGCAATACAGACACGTTCCCGTTCGAGACCTGGTGCCGCGTAGCGGCCGCGACGCTGCGGAAGGCGCGTGTCAGCGAACTCGACTACGGGTCGGCCGCGGGGTCCGCGTCGTTGCGAGATGCCATCGCGGATCATCTGAGGCGCGCGCGGGGACTCGCCTGCACGCCGTCACAGGTGATCGTTGTGAACGGTTCCCAGCAGGCGCTCGACATGGCGGCCCGAGTGCTGCTCGATCGCGGCCAGCGAGTCGTGATCGAGAACCCGCAGTACCAGGGGACGCGTGACATCCTCACCGCTTCGGGGGCGCGGCTGATCCCAGTGCCCGTCGATACCAGAGGCCTGGTCACCGACAAGCTTCCTTCGCATGCGCGGCTTGCCGTCGTGACGCCGTCGCACCAATTTCCGACGGGCGCGGTGCTGCCGTTGGCGCGCCGGGTCGCGCTGCTCGAGTGGGCGCGCCGGGCGAACGCGGCAATCATCGAAGACGACTACGACGGCGAGTTCCGGTATGACGGTCAGCCTGTCGAACCGTTGGCGGCGCTCGACACGGACGCGCGCGTCATCTATGTGGGCACCTTTTCGCGCACCGTGTATCCCTCACTCCGGCTCGGGTACATGGTCGCGCCGGCGTCTCTGGTGGCGAGTTTGGTCGGTGCGAAGTGGCTGTGCGATCGGCACACGGCGACGCTCGAACAGGAGATACTCGCCGATTTCATGCAGTCGGGCGCGTACGAGCGCCACCTGCGCCGCGCGCGCAAAGCGTTCGCCGAACGGAAGCAGGAGCTGCTGACCGCCATTCAGTTGAGTTTCGGCGACGCGGTGGAGATCAGCGGTGAATGCGCCGGAACACACATCGTCATCTGGCCGCGCCGGCGCGTGGTCGAACACGAGGTCGTGCGGCAAGCCGCGGCAATCGGCGTGGCGATCTATGGCATTTCGCAGTACTTCCTCGAACGGCCGTCGAGACCGGGCTTTCTGCTGGGCTATTCACGCCTGAGCCCGCGGGAGATCCGCGACGCGGTACGTCGACTGCAGCAGTTGCCGTGCTTTCATCCCCATGCCCGTGCATAGCGCCGGCCCGGCCTGGTCTGAGCTGTGCGTCAGGGATCGTGCTCGCTTGTCGCTCTGCGGGTCGATCGCCTACAGGCTCGGTCAGCCACTGTGTGCGCGGCGCGCGCACCGACGAGCGAAGTGGTATCAGCGGCGCCGACGGAAATGGCTCTTTCAACCGTCCACTCCGGCGGTCATACTCTGCACCGATGTGTTGCGTGCTGCTGCTGCGTCCGGTCGATCCGCGACGGCCTGTGATGGTGCTGCCCGCGGTCGATCCGGTGGCCGAGCCGGGCGGCGCTTCCGGCGTCGCCGCCGCCCTCATCTTTCCGGTCCACCTCGGGCACGTCCAAGAATTTGCGCGGGACGTCCAGGCCGGGCTGGCGCCGTCTGAAGCGGCGGGATTCGTGACGCGAGGATGTTGTATTCGGTCGACGCTGAACAACTTCCCTCAGCTGCCGATCCGCACCGACGGTCCGTTCGTTGTCGGGCTCGGCGTCATGCATGACGAGCGCGTGCTCCAGAATCGGTTTCTGCCGCTCGAGCGACGCGTTGAAGGATGGCTGGAACAATCGCCGTTCCTCAACGGGCCGCCCGAACCGGTGATCCTGACGGCGACGCGCCGCTCGCGGCTGCGGTGGAAGACGTCGTGATGATCGCCAAGGTAAGAGGCCGGCACCTCTACGGCGCTGCGTCGATCGTGCTCGGGATCGTCGGATTCGCGACGGGCAGTTTTTCCAGCAACTGGCATCCCGTACCTCCGGAGATTCCCCATCGTCAGTTGCTGGCGTATGCCGCGGCCGCGCTGATGTTCGCCGCAGGCGCGGGATTGCAATGGCGAAAGACCAAATCGCGGGCTCTGCTCCTGGCCGCGTTGATCTATACGCCATTTGCCTGGCTGTGGCTGCGGCGGGTCATCGGCTTTCCGCAACTGTCGGGCACGTGGTCTGGGTTCGCGGAACAACTGGCCCCGGTGATTGCCGCGATCTTCGCGTACGGCTGCTCGGTCACGGCAAACGGGCGATGGCCGGCAAGGCTGGTGGCCGCGGCTAGAACCGTATTTGGACTGTGCGTCATCGGCCTGGGGCTCGCACACTTTTTCGCTCTGTCGATCACCGCCAGCCTGGTGCCGAAGTGGATTCCCCCCGGTCAACGCTTCTGGGCAGCCGCCACGGGCGCTGCCCTCATTCTTGCGGGCGTGTCGATCGCAGTCGATGTGCAATCGGAACGCGCTGCCAGGCTGCTGACGCTGCTCTTGTCGCTGTTCGGCGCATTCGTGTGGGTGCCCAGGGTGTTTGCCACGCCACATCAACCGGTTGCCTGGGGCGGTTTCGCCATCACACTGCTGGTGTGCGGCTCGGCGTGGATGGTGGCCGACGGCTTGCGCCGGCAGCACCGGAAAACGGCCGCCGCGTGACGGGAAAGGGACGCGCCGTGATGTCGTGGCGACGACACGATACTTGACTAGTCATTTAATGACATGTTACGTTCTCTCGCATGGCCAGACCTGGCGGCGGCATCGCCGACGAGCTCAAGCAGAAGCAGCCCTTCGCGACCAAGGCGCAGGCGGCGACCATCGCGCTCCTGCGCACGACCGACGTCGTCCGGCGCCGCCTTGCGCGCGTCGTCGAGCCCATGGGGATCACCCTGCAGCAGTACAACGTGCTGCGAATCCTGCGAGGCGCGGGCGGGGAGCCGATGGCCGCCCTTGAAGTGGCGGACCGGCTCATCGAAGAGGCGCCGGGCGTCAGCCGGCTGCTGGATCGGCTTGTCGCGAAGGGGCTGATTCGCCGGGATCGCAGCTCCAAGGATCGCCGTCGTCTCGAGTGCTCCATCACTCGGAAAGGACTGGAGCTGCTGGCCCGGCTCGACGAGCCTGTGCTGCGGGCCGACACCGACGCCATGGCGGGGCTGACGGCGCGCGAGATTGCCACGCTCGACCACCTGCTCGCGCGAATACGGCAGTCCCAGAACTGAGTTTTTTCGCAAAATAAATGACTAGTCACTTAATGACTTGTCACCTAAGAACGGGAGTTTCGTTCATGAGCACCTTGTCCCACACAGTTGTGAGTTGGCCGCGCACTCCCTCATCACTGCTTCACTGGATTTCTGCGACGGACGCACGTCTCACGCAGACGCTGCTCCGCCTGACGCTCGCGCTCGTTCTGCTGCCGCACGGCGCGCAGCATCTGCTCGGCGCCTTCGGCGGCTACGGCTTCACCGCCACGCTGGCGTGGATGAGCGGTCCGCTCGGCCTCCCGGCGCCGTTCGCCGCGGCCGGCATTCTGCTGGAGTTCACCGGACCGCTGCTTCTGCTCGCCGGCGTCGGCTCGCGGCTCGTCGGCCTGGCTCTCGCGGTCTTCATGGCCACGGCCGCCAGCACACACCTCGGCAACGGCTTCTTCATGAACTGGCTGGGAAATTTGCCTGCCGGCGTCGAGGGGTTCGAGTACCACATCCTCGCGTCGGTGATCGCCACCGCCGTTGCGGTCAACGGCGCCGGCGCCTACTCGGTGGATCGGGTGCTCGATCGCTATCAGCGGCAGTAATCACGGCAACTGCGATTCGAATGGAGGCCCGCAATGATTCAAACACTTGAAGCGGTCACGCACGACGCGCTCGCGCAGCCCTTTGCCGCCGACGCGGCGCGCGACCCGTGGTTCCACGTGCGTCTCGGCACCCATACGACTGGCGACGGCATCGTCACGCCCCTCCGTACTGGCGGGTTCCGCGTAGCGGCTCTCGGCGTGAACGGGCGTGCCGGCACTCCCATGTTCACTCTGTCGCTCGCGCCGGAGTCGCGCAACGGGGGCATCCCCGCGGCAAACGACCATCCGAAGTGGCTCGCCTACCTCAACGAACAATCGTCCGCAGGGTATCCCGGCGTCGACGCAGTGCCGGGAGCCGAGGTCTCGGCCACCACGCACATCACGGGCCGTACCTTTGGCACCGAATTCCACCCGTTCGGCGCTGCCGTCCGCGACTCGTCTGACGACCTCCGTCTTGCCGCGTTCGCCATGACGACGATTGACCTGGAGAGCTGGATGGCATTCGACTTCGTGTTCACCAACCGGCGGGTGTACGCCTTCTACGAACGCCTGCCGTTCGGAAGAACGGCGTCGGAAGGCTACGCGGCGTTTTCCTACGCCGTTCCGGTGGCAGAACGCAGCGAGGACGAAGTCCATACCGCCACAATCGCCTACGACGCCGCCGCAGGCATCGTCCGCTGGATGCTGGAAGGCGTAGAAGTCTACCGCGTGCATCGCATCGGCCATCACCTCGATCGTCGCGACCACCTGCTGATCGATCTCGGTGGCGCAGAGCACATCGTGCGCCCACGACAGCTGGCCTTCGGGCTCGGCCTCTTCACCGTGCTCGATGGGGCGGTCGGCGACGGGCCGGGGCTCGTCCGCCTGTCAGATCGGACGTCGTATTACTCGCCTCGCGCGGCGCTCCGCGGCCCACTACGCTTCGTCGATGAGCACACTTTCCAGCACAGTGGGATCCGAAGCTTGGAATTCACGTGACTTGAAGTCGCGGC
>JADMIO011437868.1_pt1 | contig 95586 bp, 94 predicted proteins | sample 8958161 | NCBI WGS metagenome assembly JADMIO01 (sample SAMN16585339, study PRJNA669376) | soil metagenome | isolation source: Crop rotation soil | place: USA: Cullars Rotation, Alabama | collected 2011
GCCGCGACTTCAAGTCACGTGAATTCCAAGCTTCGGATCCCACTGTGCTGGAAAGATCTGATTCACAAAAGATTTATGGATCAACAGGAAGCTGTTGTCTCGGTTGCCGAGGCGATCCGACGCGGGCGAATCGGTTTGTCTGCTGCCAACCGCCCGATTGCATCGTTTATTTTCTTGGGACCTACGGGAGTTGGAAAAACAGAGCTTGCAAAGACGATGGCCGAGATTCTTTTCGGCAAGGAAGAGTCGATGGTTCGCCTTGATATGAGTGAATATATGGAAAAGCACGAGGTTGCAAAACTTATCGGTGCGCCTCCGGGATACGTAGGATATGAAGAAGGCGGACAATTGACCGAGGCGGTCCGTCTCAAACCTTATTCAATCGTTTTACTTGATGAGGTTGAGAAGGCTCATCCTGATGTTTTCAATATTTTGCTTCAGCTTCTTGAAGACGGGCGTCTGACAGACAATAAAGGAAATACGATTTCGTTTAAGAATACGGTTATTATCGCAACCTCAAATCTTGGAAGTGCAATAATCCAAAAAGAACTTGCAGGAGGTGCTTCCCAATTAAAACCTGAAGAGCTTGCCAAAAAGTTTGACGCTTTATCAAAAACATTGATGGAAGAACTCCACAAATTCTTCCGTCCGGAACTTCTTAACCGTTTTGACGAACTCGTAGTTTTCAAACCACTCGCGCAACAAGACATGGAGGGAATCGCAAAACTCAATATCGCCAAGACCAGAAAGCTTTTGATGGATCAAGGAATTAATCTTGAGATTACCGCCGCGGCCTTGGGACAACTTGCCAAAGAAGGTTATGATCCAATTTATGGAGCAAGACCTCTCCGCCGTTTGATTCAATCGGCAATTGAGAATCCGATTTCGCTCAAAATTATCGGAAAAGAATTTGTTGCACAGGACACGATTCTTATTGATTTTGATGCAACTAAAAATGAGTTTTCGTTTATAAAAGAAGCTCCAAAACCCGGTACAGCTGCAAACGGCCAAGCGGCACCCGGAGCTGCGGGTTCGTCTGTTCCCGGTTCGACTGCTGTTCCGGATGGACAAAATCCTCCTCCGGGAGGATCGCCCATAGATCCATCAACGGGAGTAGCACAAGCAGTTCCGGGGAATACAACTGCAACAAACGCAGCTCTTCAAGATATGGCAAAAGATGCGCCGGTCGATGCGCAATCAGGTCAAGCGGCTACGCCGCCTCCCGCACCCGCCGAGCCCGTTTACGGATTTGATAATAATGGCGCAACACCTGTTGCCAATGGAGCTGCAAACGCGAATTCCTCAAACGGTACTGAAATGCAGCAGGTGAATTAGTATGCAGGATTCCTTAGGACAGAATGCTCCGGAAGATCAAATCCCCCAGAATCCCGACAATCTAGATTCGCGTTTTCCAATCCTTAAAAATCCCATTGTTGCGATTGGTCTTCTTCTTGTTGTAGCGCTTTTACTTTTAGTACCTATTTTTATCTTCATTGGAACCGGCGCTCAAAAAGAAAAAGATTCTTTGAAGATTCCGCAGGAACAAAAAAGCGATCCGTTTGCAGCGCCTTATGTAGAGGATCAATTAATCGTTAAGTACCGAAACGATTACACACTCGAACAACTTCAGAATCTTAAAAAAAGTCTTGAAGATCTTGGAGTGGTATCTCAAGAAAAAGTTTTTGATTCCGACAGTCCGAGGCTTAAAGATTATTACGTTTTAAAATTTAAAAATGGAACGGATGTCCGGGCGATTAAAGAAAAAATAGATAAGATTCCGGAGATTGATTTCTCCGGTCCCAATACTATAGTTACAATTCAGTCAACACCCGACGATCCGTGTCTTAAGCAATCAGGTCCTGCGCCATGTGGAGCATATCAATGGGACATGATAAAAATCGGAATGCCAAACGCCTGGGAGCTAAATAACCGCGCAACAAATCCCGTAATGGTTGCCGTTTTGGACACGGGAATTAATTTCAATCATAAGGATTTTTCGGGCCGGACGATTGCTCAAGGGCGAAATTTTATAAACGGGAAAAGTGCTCAAGACGATAACGGACACGGAACTCACGTGTCAGGGACAATAGGCGCGGTTTCAAATAACAGTGAGGGTATTGCGGGTATTAACTGGAATAACAGTGTATCGCTTTTGCCTGTCAAAGTTTTGGATTCAGCAGGTCACGGCGACAGTAAGCAGGCAGCAGACGGGATAAGATATGCGGTAGACCAGAAAGCAAAAGTTATAAACATGAGCTTTGGTGTTAACGGCGTGACTTGTGATGATGATGCATATTACCAGGATGCGATTGATTATGCAGTTGTCGATCACAACATCCCTGTAATTGTTGCTGCGGGAAACGCAGATCCAGGGAGACAGCCTATTAATGTAGCAAATCAAGCTCCCGCGTCTTGCCGCGGGGTGATTGTTGTCGGTTCAACGAATCAGGATGATACAAGGCGTTCCACTTCAAACTTTGGAGCGGGCGTAACTTTGGGAGCTCCGGGATCTGACATTTGGTCCACATGGACAAATCCGGCTTACAAAGTCGAGGGTGGAACCAGTATGGCGGCGCCTCATGTAGCGGGAATCGTTGCAATGCTGTTATCAATAAAACCCGGGCTATCACCATCTCAAATAAAATCATGTTTGACAACGACTGCGGATTCTTATCCATCAAATTTTGATAAAAGTAAACCGATAGGGGCCGGAAGACTTAATGCATTCAGAGTTGTAAATGAATGTTCAGGGCTTACTCCCATTACTCCGGCGGCTACTGCTCCCACTGCGACTCCGACGTCGAATAACAATCCCGGGACTTCAGGTTTTCAATACACAATTGAAGGAAATGCTTTCATCGACGCGAATAAAAATAATATCTACGATAGTGGAGAATCACCCCTTGCAGGTGTTGCTATCTCAACATCGGGCAGTCAAGTTTTTACCGGAACATCCGATGCTGCGGGTAAATTTAAAATAGTTGTTATTCCCGGTACTTATTCTATAAAAGCAACTTACGATAATTTCCACATGGATACCATTTCACCCGGGACATTGGGTGGAAATCAGATAAAGCTTACGGTAGACTTTCCTTTCCCCCCCGGAATTATCAGTGGAAACTCTTCAGGATCAACGCAACCAACTGCTGTTCCTGTAATTCCAACAGTTCAATCAAAACCAAAGGCGACTCCTACACCTGTCAAGACATATAGTTGTCACGAGAAGAATTCAAACGGAATTTCATCAAACGGAATAATTATCGGAGACCTCGAGTGCACCCCTAACTAATAAAAAGCTTAATATTAGCCTCGGCTCTAGCAAAGGAAGACCAAATTTGCTAAAATAAACGGATTATGGCAGAGAAAGATTTTTACGCAACATTAGGGGTAGCAAAAGGTGCGACGGCTGAGGAGATTAAGAAAGCCTACAGGAAACTTGCTCTTCAATATCATCCCGATCGCAATAAAACACGCGAGGCGGAAGAAAAATTTAAAGAAATAAACCAAGCGTATGAGGTTTTGTCAGATCCTCAAAAGCGCGGACAGTACGACCAGTTTGGTTCGCAAGCTTTTGAAGGAGGGAATCCTTTTGGGGGCGCGGGTGGACCGTTTGGAGGATTCGGTGGACGACAGGGGCCTTTTACATACTCTTATTCTACAGGCGGGCAGGGTGCGGAAGGATTTGATTTTAATTTTGGAGGTTTTTCAGATCCTTTTGAGATATTTGAACAATTCTTCGGCGGAGGTGGCGCATCTCCATTTGGCCGGCGCAAGCCCACATATTCTCTGACGATTGATTTTATGGATGCAATAAAAGGATCGGAGAAAAAAGTTACGATCGATAATAAAAGCAGAACAATTAAAATCCCTGCGGGCGTAAATAATAATTCAAGAATAAGTTTTGATAATTTTGACATCGTTTTAAATATTCGACCGCACGAAAAATTTGCGCGCGAAGGGCAGGACATAATAACCGAGGAGGAAGTCAGTATGGTAACAGCCGCTGTCGGGGGACTTGTTGATGTCGAGACAATTGATGGATCCGTAAAGCTTAAGATTCCCGAAGGGACTCAGCCGGGATCATTGATTCGGTTAAAGGGAAGAGGAGTTGCAAATTTGAATAATAAGAACCGCGGGGATCATTATGTAAAAGTGAAAGTTGTGATTCCAAAAAAGTTAAAAGCAAAACAAAAACAACTTCTCGAAGAGTTTGAAAAAGAAAACTCCAAAGGCTGGTTCTAAAGATTTCCTACAAGACATAACGTAATAACGTCGTACTACCAACCTTTGTGCGACATAGGAATTATATTTGTAGTTTTTTGAGCGTAGTGGTGATAAAATCACTGCAATTGTATATTTGTTATGAATGAGGCAGAATTTAAAAGTTTTTCAGATTTTTTACAAAATACTCAAGCAATAGCTGCCGATTCCTCGTCGAGGTTAAAAGCATACACAGAATTTAATTTAGTTTTTGATTATCTTCAGTCAAAAGATTGTAATAAGGAGGACTTGGAGGAGAAACGGTCTTACAGTGAAACAGCCTTATTCCAAAATATTGCAGAGGGATATTTCCGTTTAGGGTTTGTTGAGCAAGTATTTCTTCAATACTCAAAACTAATATACGAACTATGGTTTGATAGAGTTATCGAATTTCAACTGCATAAAAATTTAAGAATCCATAAAGGAACTCAAACACATCAAATTGCCATTATTTATTCTATGCTCCAAAAAAATAGAGAGGCTTGGGATTATTATTTTGCAGCCCTAGCAGAAGACATCATTGAAGGTCGGGACTATATTAATTCGCAGGCATATAGAGCTTTGAGAAGCTTGAACTTATCAAAAAACAATCTGAAAATTTTCGCAGCAAATGTCAGCGATTTGAAAGGAAAAGCTAAATTTAACCCCTTGGATATAGTAGAAAATGCAAAAAATGAATTCATAATTCCTACCTATGAGGAAAATGAAAGTATTGATAATCTTAAATTAAATAGTGCCGCTGGTCTTTGGAAAGAATTAGTTAAAAAGGAAGAGAAGGAAAAAAGGAAAGTGATGAATAATGCATAACACCGGCACTTTATTGGAAGATTTATCAGAGAAATTATTCAATTCCCTAAACGGTTTTACTGTGAGGTATAAAAGAGCTAAGGCAAAAGTAAGCAAAAGGGACCCTGAACATGATTACGATTTAATAATCCACAACACCGCACCAATCTTTGAGGAATTTGGAAATTATATTCTTGTTGAATGTAAAGATTGGAAGGAGCAAGTTGGTTATGGAGAAATTGCAAAGTTTATCCATAAGCTTCACTCAAGAAAGTGCCATGCTGGTATTATTGTTGCAACAAGCGGAGTCGTCTATGGTGAATTTAACCCAACCTTGAAAAGAACTTTTGACCAAGACGGCATTGCGGTTATGGTTTTGGACAAGGATGATATTGACAACGTTTTAAAAGGGTCAATAAATCTTTCCACATTGTTAAGAAAAAAATATGAGGGAGTCAGGTTTGGATTATTGTAAGTTTAAATGACAATTGAAGAAGCAAGGAAATTATTGGGTTTAGAAGTGGAGAATATTTCTGATGAACAATTGCAAAAAGAAATAGACACTGCAGATTTGCTTAAAAATATTCATTTTGATTTATCAACAAAAGAGAAATAATTTTGTCTATATACTTAAATTATGTCAAATGAGGAATTGAAAAAAGATTTAGAAAACTTCTTGGAGAAAAAACTTGAACCTATAAACCTTCAAAACATTGAGCGTGAAAAGGAGAGACACCAAACGTTTATGGATAGACATTCGGAAAAGTCAGAAAAGCTGGCGGAAAAACATTCTAATTCAATTACGCAACTAATTACTTTAGAGGGTGTGATATTGACTGCAATAGTTGTTTTTGGAAAACCCGAAGAAGCTACTGTCTGGTTAATCAGAGGAATTGTCCTGATACTTGTGAGTCTTATCTTTGGAATATGGCTTCAAACAATAGGTACTCAGGCGGACCTGCAATCTTGGGAGTGGGAATACCAGCAGGAATTAAATAGTCATTGGTGGAGAAGGGAACTTTGGAAGGACAGCACAGTAAAATACGAAAAGGCGATGATTGAGCCTCATTTAAAAGAAGGGGAAGAAGAATATAAAGAAAAGATTAACTATAAAATAATGAAGCTATTCAATTTAAATTACGATAGGATTGAAAACATTTTTAAAATAACATTTTTGGTTTCACTTCTATTTTTAATAATACATTTTATAAACATTCCATTTAAAAACAGTGCCAATACGTACGAGAAGCTCTATCCAGCCGGAAGAGGAATTATTAGAACGAATATTTATAAATAGGGTCAATAAATAGCCTCACAGTTAACTTATTCTTGCCTTTTTTATGAGTTAATACCTTTAGTTCTACTGAAAGTGCTAAATTCTTCTTGAAGACATAAAAATACTTATTATTAAGCGGTGCTTATAGAAAAAAATTGAAGCTAGAAAGGGACTTGTCTATAAAATCTCCGCATCTATAAGACAAAGCTACGTTTGCAATTTTATCTTATAATTCCTAAACTAATATTTGTGAGAAAATCCTCGACAGTACCTTTTGGTTTGCATCTGATGATGGATATGTACAATTGTGACCCAATTTCATTAAACGACAAGAAACTTGTAAAGAGGGTACTCAACGAATTACCAAAAAAATTACACATGAAAGCTCTTATATCTCCTCGAGTTGTTTTTGCTCAACCAAATGGCAAAAAAGACCCTGGTGGATGGTCTGGATTTGTAATAATACAGGAATCTCACATAAGTATTCATACATTTATAAAAAGGAGATTTGTGACTGTCGATGTTTATTCATGCAAACAATTTGATGACAAATCAACCGTAAAGTATTTTATGGAAACTTTTAGGACAAAGGACTCAGAGATTTATACAGAAGTTCGAGGGAAAAAATACCCCGCGAAAGATATTCAATAGACTAATTTATCTTTCCGCCCTACTTACAATGTACTTTTTTAAATACTTATGTGGATGCCATTGTCTTTTTGCTTCTCGCAAACCTTCAATTCCCAGGTCCTGTTCGATGTTTAAATATACAATGCTTTTTTTATAGGTTTTTATGGATTGAGCCAAGTATATGTATAGAGCAGCAAATATCCCTTTATATTTGATTGAAGCCTTTACAAAATGAAACTCAGAATATTTTTCCCCGGCAACGTCTGCAATAGCAAACCCAATCAATGTATTGTCTATATAAATTCCAATTGAACAAAATGGAAGATGTTTTGCGGCATCAAAAATCCTCATGATAGCGAGTTTTTCCCTAGATGTTTCTTCTATGCTATGAGATTTGCTAACTCGCCATTCGTCAAAAACTTCGATAATATCTTCTTGGGCCTTAGAATCAGTCAAATCTATTTTTCTGACAGTGTGGTTAGCGTGGAGTCTGTTAAAAATTACAAATTGTTTTGTTTTATTATAATGTTTTTTTGATAACCTTAATAGGTCGCTTACTTTGAGAACATAATCAAAATTGTCCGGATCTTCTTCGCATTTTAGATGTGGAGAACTACTTATCCCTTTCTTTATGCTTATTTCTGGTATAAGTTTTAGCGTAGATAATCCTTGCTTCTCCGCATAACCGATTAACGTCAAAGAAGTTTTAACCACCTTATTAGTTCCGATGAAGGAGTAAAAATATTTTCCATCGAGGTAATCCCGAAATTTAATTACTAAATTATCATTCAAAATGGAAAATTCAGATCCTTGATAAGAATATATACTTGTAAAATTAAAATCAGAGTAAGGGGGATATTTATTAACAATAGCATCAAAATGCTTATGGTCGTCTAGATTAATTTTTTTAAATCTGGGAAAGATTGGTAGGCTCATTCGGGGGAGTATTGAACTCGGTTTAGCTTGACATCTATTAAGTATAATATATATGCTAAATATATGCTAGAAACCTTAAGAATTGAATGGGAAGCAAAAGTAATCCTTTTGATTTTTGTAGTACTCACCGTTTGGTGGGCACTATTACAGTTTCCAGCTACAAATAGCGAAAACCTGAATTCTACGTTTGGAGTTTGTTATGGAATTGTTGCGTTGCTTGGTGCGATTTGGGGTTTGTATACAGCGAAGTTGTGGGGAGGTTGGAGCAGTGTTGTAGGAAAATCAATGATTTTTTTTGCCCTGGGGCTTTTTTTCCAAGAGTTTGGTCAGCTGGCATATTTTTACACAGTTTTTATTGCTCACTCTACAGTGACATATCCTTCTATAGGAGACTTTGGCTATTTTGGAAGTATTCCCCTTTACATTATTGCTACTCTTTTTCTAGCAAATGCTTCTGGAGCTCATTTATCGTTGAACTCTAACGTAAATAAAGTTCAAGTGCTTTTAGTTCCGATTGTATTGCTGTCGTTTGGTTATATCCTGTTCTTGCAAGGATACCATTTCAACTTCAATGAACCGCTTAAAACATTTTTAGACTTTGGATATCCACTAGGACAAGCTATATATATTTCAATTGCTATTTTAACTTTCACTTTATCAAAAGGCTTTCTTGGCGGAATCATGAAGGAGAAAGTCGTAACTTTATTGCTCGCACTTTTTGCACAATTCCTTGCAGACTATACATTTTTGTATCAGACGAGTCGTGGTACTTGGGAAGCAGGAAAAATTAATGACTTTATGTACTTATTTGCATATTTTATTATGGCAATGGCCTTGATACAGATGAAAACGGCCTACGACAGAATTAAAAGGGGTTAGTATATGGATCTATATGCGCAGATGGCGGAGAAAATAATAAAAGCCCAGGAAGGGATTATAGGTCCTGTTGCAGTAGAGCAAGCAGGTAAAGTCTCGGGTCTTAAGGTCGACTGGACCAAACGGGATATACAGTTTAGCGGAAGCAAAAAGGATGTTCTTGAAAAACTCGTCGAGCAATACAAAACCCTTTTTGGTCAGGCATCTGTTGAAATGTGCAAGGACGCAATCCGTTCGCTCTCAGTCCCCAAAACCGACCTCCCAAGCCTCCTGCAGTAACTGCACCCAATGGCATTTGGAAATATCAGAGGAACTACAGATAGTGAGGGAAATGTAATTGATTCTTACGATTACGATCCATACGGGAATAAAATAGATAATAATGAATCTACGTTTGGGTTCAAAGGAGAGCAATTTGATCCTGATACAGGACTTGTCTATATGCGCGCAAGGTATTATGATCCTGCTACAGGTAGATTCATTTCAAGAGACCCAGTCGAGGGAGATCTAAATGATCCAATAACTCAGAATGGATACAATTATGCAAATGATAACCCGATAAATCTCTCTGATCCGTCCGGAAGACAAGTTGCACAGGTGGTACAAATCTGTGCGCAAAGCGCTGTTGCGGGATTAAACCTTGCAAAGGCTCTTGCAAGTCAGCAGCAGCTAGGTGAGGCTGGAAAGGTAATTGCGGGAGGAACATCAGGGACAGTATTCAGAGATGCCGTTGCTATTGCAGAACAGTATGGTGGACAGGCTATAAATTTAGTAAAAATGGTCAGTAGCTCATATGTGGCATCAGATGGTACAATGATTCAAACGCATTGGGTAGAAGACCTGCAAACAGGAGCACAAATTCTACAGAAAACAGTGATGACAATAGTACCATGACGAATTTACAACAACAGATTAAAAATGATTCCTTAAAGGAGATTCTTAGCATAGCAAGAAAGATGCAAAATAGCGAAATTGACTTACTGGAAGGATCGAGGTCAATATTCAGGCTCAAAAACAATCTTGAAAATCCCGAAGACGAAGTATTCAATATTTTTACCTTAGTCGTTTCGGACGCAGATAAAATTCCTGACAAAAAAATAAGAGATAATTTTTCTAAAAATTACCTTAGCGAAATGGATAAAGAAAAAGAAGAGTATATCAGTGCAATGAAGGACAAAATTATTCAAGCCTGTGGTGATATTTTAGTGAAGTTCAGCCAATAAATTTTAACTAGGTGCCCGACCCGTGGATTTAAACGAACAGTTCAAAAAAGGAACAAAAATATGGATTGTTGAGACTGCCCAAAGAATATTAAGGGGAGATATTGATGCTGTTTTAGGAGCAAGAGCTATTGTCAGATCTAAAAATGATTTAGATAACCCCGATGATAGAATTTTTAAAATATTTGTTGAATTCGTTAATGTAGCAGATAATCGTATGAGTCATTCCTACAAAAGAAATAAGATAGAAGATTATCTACTTGAATTCAAATTAAAAGAAGCATGCAAGGATATCATCGCTAAATTTTAAGTCCGATTTTACTGTTTTCGGTCCCCGCCGCCGACCTCCCAAGTTTGCTTCAGTAGTTTATCCCATAGCATTGAGAGATAAGCCTGTACGTTGTATAATATCCCGCATGACCGAACAAAGAAGAATAAATATTGCGCCGCTTGCTCATCATTTTGCAGCACAAGGTTACGATAAACCTGAAGGAAATGCTCCGGAAAACTCGTTTGATTTTTCAGTTTGGTACCAAAAGACAAAGCCCGAGCTTTATGCTCTGACAGCAATAGTAGCTGATAGATCTGTGTCACGTGCAGTCGCATTGAGACCTCAAAGACCTCCGTATGGCCTCACGACCATAAGTAATATACCTCCCCAATTACCTATTCTTGATAATGTTTTAAACAATTATCGTTCAGTGGTGCCAAGTGATATAGATCATCAGTACCCCTTTTTTTCAATAGCTGATTTTATGAGAGACACTCTGTTTCGGGGTATTACAGAAGAAGCAATTTCATTAAAAGTAGGAGCTGGAGGACACGAGAAGTACACAGTATGGGAAAGACTTGAAAATATTCTCTCAGCCGTTAATCAATTTGCACCCGAAGGAAACAGGGCAAGCATGGGAAGCACAGGTTTTATTGCCTCGGGAATTAATTTTGCTTCTGTAGTGATGACAGGTATGCTTGATGTAATTTCAGATGTTGCACCACGTGAATACCAAACAGCCGAAGGTCTAACACAAATTGCAATTAACAGTTATCCTCTTGTCGTAAAACTTGCAGCAGGTGAGTTTGATAAAGTTACGGGGGCTGTAAACTACATGTCGAATGCTTATCCAGGAAATCACTTAAAATTTGATCCGACAAACTTTAAAATCTCAGAAGACGAAAAAAGACATCCTATGCTCGAGATATCTCCCAAAGGAAAATTTATTCTAATGGCTAACGATGTGGATTTGGAAGAACCAGCAGATCATGCTGTTTTAGGTTGTCCTGCGCTTGTAAATTTTGGTGAGGGATCAGCAATTAGAAAAATGTGGGATTGGAACATCGACATTGCACAACAAATATATCCTGGAATCGTTGCAAACAAAAATAAATAGCTCGGGCAGGCTTCCGTAGAGATGTGTAAGGATGCTATTCGTTTGGTGTCAGTCCCCAAAACCGACCTCCCAAGCCTTTTGCAATAAAAAGTGTAATCTCTTTTCAAAAGGTGTAAGATGTAGTTCATAATCTGCCGAGTATGTTGAGGTTTCGTTTCCTATTCTTAATTCTCATATTTTTCTTCGTTTTTTTATTACCGCTACCGCAAACATTTGCCGCTGCAGATGGAGTATTTATTTCCTCGACAACACTTGGTTCAACGGTGCGTCTCATAGGTAATATTCCCTCAAATCCATGTAAAGCTCACGGTCTTGGTGATGATAAGGTTTCCCAGCAGGTGGACGGCTTTATGATTCAGGCATTTTATCTTGATGAAAATAAGATAATTATTGGAAACAATGTAATTGCAGATTTATCAGACGCAAAGATAACGGAATTTTCAATCAGCGGAAGACCTATTGGATTTCATGAGTGGGATAGCGGTGCAACAAACGCGTCTGACTGGCTAAAAACTGACCGCGAATATGTATTCGATCCGCCGATTACCTACAACTCTATTGATACAGCACGCGTAATAGTCGAAAACGTTAAGTTAATCAACGAAGGGCATTTAGAACTGAACTTTGCTCTTATGAGGGATCATGGAGTTGGGTGTACCGGAACAATGTCTCTTTACAACATTGGTAAAAGTTCATCTCCAGCAAAGAACTCGAGCTACGACTATTTATATCCAACACAAAAACCAACATCCGCGCCGGTTTTACAAAGTAAAACTAAAATTACTCCTTCAGTAATTGTAACTGTACAATCTGTTCCAACGGTAAAACAAACAAAACCTGTTCAGAAATCTAAAAAAATAGAAAAATCATTCTTTGAATCTTTAATCTCCAATTTACTCAAAACGCTCCATATTGGTAAATAATGTTCTCTTGGGAATTTAATGAAGTTTATAATACTTGCCTCGCATGCGCATTATTTTAAGATGATGTTGATCCATCCTTTTTCCTAATTCACTAAGCTGATCAATCATTCTATCAAGCGTTGCCTCAATTTTTTTAAACCTCTGACCAATAGTTTCAGACATGGGATTAGGTTTGGTTAACATAGGATGTTTATTATTGTAGATTTTGGTGAAGCGTGCAATATGGTGCAAATATATCAAAATTATTTGATATATTTTCATCTCCATAATTTTTAGCTATTATTTTATTGTAATGCCCGGTCCTGAATCAGCTGTTCGAAATCCTGAAGCTCAAACAGCTCCGCGAGTAAGTGTAACAAGAGCAATAATATTGGATGGTGAAGTTTGTCTTGCAACTCCTGAAGGAAACTGGGAAAGGTCGGGTAAGGAGTGCCCCGAAGATTACAAATACGTAAATTTGTTAAATAGAAGTTTTACAGAGTCTGCCGAAATGTATTTCTTGCAATGGTCTGGGAATAGAATGCCGGTTGGGGCCGAAATCGGAGGAGAAAAAATAGGCTGGGTTCAAGGAGGCAGTGTCCACCTGATTGACGGAAGACCTTTCGGCAGGTACGAAAGGCTTACAAGCGGAGGAGGACAATTAAACGAGATGGTAATAGTTGCAAACCCCAAACCACGGATTATTAAACGCCTCGGGTAAGAAGACTCGGCTAATTATTCTTATTTACTCGGTGTTTTTTCTCGCTGTCCATTGCAACAACTATAAGACAATTCATGTTGATATATTTTGTTTATATTGACGGAAATTCAAAAGTGTTTAATAATTAATCTCCTATGTTAACAAAAACAGATTTGCAGCAAATAGGTAATGTTGTTGAAGAAAAGCTTGAGGAGAGACTTAAACCCGTCGAAAAAGATCTTACATATTTAAAGAAAAAGATGCGAAGAATGGATAAAACGCTCAGTTTGGTTGCCAGAAAGTTTGATGAGGGTGATGTCGCACTTGCGAAGAGAATCGATCGAATCGAAAACCACCTCAATCTCCCATCGCAAGGTTAATTCCAATATGCTTCAGGTTGGTTTACGTAGTCTCAAATGTTATATAATTAATTGACATGGATCCTGCTCAAACCGACGACAACAATAAAGTTATTGTTGAAAAAGACCCCGTAAAGATTACTCTCTCGACAGAGCTTGAGCACGTGACTCAGGAGATGTACAAAAAGAACGCACAGCTCTCGCTCATCAATAAAACCCTTTCAATCTTGCAGAAAATTAATTCAATTATTTTAAGTTCGGTTACAGATATAAGGCAAGTCTCGCAGCAAATGGCTGATGTTATAGTTTCTGAGGCGGAATTTAAACGCATGACGATTCATATATTAAAACGCGATGAAGGTTTGGTCCGACTTGGAGCCTCCGATGGAGAAGCAGTTTCTAGGGCTGAATACCTTGTCAAAAGAAAATTTCCGAGCGAAAAAATTGTTTTGAGCAATAAAAATAATCTGATCGCAAAAATAATTGAGGTACCAAGGCTTCACATTACAAATAATTACTACGAAATTTTGACTCCCGATTTCACCCAGGAAGAGGCAAAATTAATACAAGAGACTTTGGGTGTCAGATCGATCTTTGTCTATCCTCTTGTCGTTCGTGAGGAGGTAATAGGTGCAGTTTCAATAAGTGTTGGAGAGGATGCTGCAAGCCTTTCAGGACACGAACTTGACCTTATGAACAGACTCGTGGGTGTAATAGGAATTGCTCTTGATAATTCTCTTCTTTATGAATCGATTCAGGAGGTTAACGATAGGCTTAAGGAATTGGATAGGTTGAAAGACGAGTTCGTTTCACTCGCTTCACATGAACTTAGGACTCCGATGACAGCAATAAAATCCTATGTCTGGCTTCTTCTGTACGGTAAGGTTGGGGAACTGACAGAAAAGCAAAAGACTTATCTTGAACGAACTTACACTTCAACTCAAAGGCTTATTAATCTTGTCAACGACATGCTTAATATCTCAAGAATTGAATCGGGAAGACTCACGATTGAGCCCGTACCTTGCGATATTGCAAACCTTGTAGGGGAAGTTTTGCTTGAGGTTCAGGCGCGTGCTCAGGAATTCGGAATAAATCTAATTTATGATAGACCCCCCAACGCTCTGATTGCAAAAGCAGATCCGGATCGCGTGAAGGAAGTAATAATTAATCTCATTGGTAACTCGATTAAGTTTACACCGCGCGATGGGAAGATCATGATTAATCTTTTTACGGATGGGAGATTTATTACGGTCTCGGTCAAAGATACGGGGCGCGGAGTATCGGCCGATGACATGCCCAAACTCTTCAAGAAGTTTAACATGGTGGGCAACAGTCATCTTACAAAAGAGCGAGGGCAGGGAACAGGTCTTGGACTATATCTATCTAAATCGTTGATAGAACTTCATGGGGGAAAAATTTGGGTTGAATCTGAAGGCGAGGCTAAGGGTTCAACCTTCTCATTCACTTTGCCCGTTGCGACTGCTGCCGAGGCAGCACAAGTTTTGCAACATGCTCAAGCTGTTGTCAGGACTGATTTGAATTCTGATTCGAACCCGGTTCCGTCGGCTGATTTTCCACAGGAGCAGGGTTTGAAGGGACAGATACCACAGGCGTCGCCTGCGGAGCACCCGACACAGGCGCCGGGGCAACCGTCTGCCCCGGGGGTAGACTCAAGTATGAATTTACCCGCTGCACCAAATCCCCAGGTGTAATTTGACTCTTAATAAGATATCCGTTTCCAAGCTTGAGTGCGCGGCTGATCTCTTCACCTTTATCAAGGTTTGTCAAAAAGATAATGCATTTATTTGGAGTTTCAACTTGTGTTCCTTGGAGTTTCTGCATGAGGTCGAGTCCTGACATTTTGGGCATTATGATATCAAGTAGAATCAAATCCCAACCACCTTTTTTAATCTTTTCATATCCGAGTTCTCCGTCTTCTGCAATTTCGACCTGGTGCCCTTCGGCAGTGAGAGTATCCGTGTACATCTCACGCAAAAGCTCGTCGTCTTCAACAACCAAAATCTTTGCCATAACTTAAATATACTATAAAACAGGTTTTAGTTGAAAGCTATTTTTTCTCCAAAACGCATTTTGTGCTATAATCCAGCCTTATGAGTGAGCGTATAGTACCAGCTGAGCTTAAATTTAATCCACAGGGCGCAGATCAAGCCCATGAGTGGGTTAAGATTATTAACAGAGTAGCAAGCGGAGCAATAACAGGAAATCAGGGTGATCTACCTCAACTCACCCTATTCCGTTCCGAATCTCAATCTGCAGGTATTATGGGGAAACTATTTTTCTTTCCGGATCGCGGAGAATTTGAAATTGGAATGCAGATGCAATTCAGTACTCCTAGATCTGAGGCTTTTGCCACTAAAGAGAAAAGAAGATCCCGTTTGCCAAGAATTTTACGCCGCCATAAAGTAAATGAGGTAGGCAATGAAGAAATAAGCATAGTAGATTTATCACAAGATATTTACAAAGCTGTTAGTCCAAAAGGATACGAAGTGGAGGCTGCAGAGGATAAAGGTGTTGTAATATCAAAAGAAGGTATTGAATTTAATCTTTCGCAGGCAGTTAATGACCACGCACCATCAAGCTTAGAAGATTTGATGGCCGAAATGATGGGACCCGAAATGTGGAGGATTACAACTGTAGGTCTCGGAGATATATCTTTGGAAGCCTTCGAAGATCAGTATGCAATGTCTGCAGAGTTATTTGAGATTGCTCTGAAAGAACTTGCCAAGAAAAAAAGTAAGATCCTTACACCCCAAGCTATTGAAATGAAACCTCCAAGAAATGCTTTATCACAGGCAAAAGATTTGGAAAAAATGATAGAAGCACAAAGGAGAACTCTAACAGTGGGAGGTTTTTTGGATGACCAAGAGACAATTGATGAGTTGAGAAAGAAAATAGAACTTGAGGCAAGACCTAACGTCAGTTTTGACGATGTTGTTGGGCACGAAAACGCAAAAAGAGAACTAAAAAACGTAATGGACGGTTTAACACATCCTGAATTGTTTGAAAATGAAGGTACGTATCCTCCGCGCGGAGTGCTTTTGTATGGGCCATCGGGAGTAGGTAAGACAATGTTAGCAAAAGCTTTAGCAGCAGAAGCTCATGTTCCGTTTTTTTCAATTAAGCTTGCGGATATTGTTCACCATCTTTATGGAAGATCTGAAAGATTAATTTCGGAGGCTTTCGAACTGGCACGTAGACAATCTCCATCAGTACTCTTCGTAGACGAGCTGGATGCTATTGCTCCCCAAAGGCAGTATTCAAGCGAAGGTTCAAGCAGATTGGTTAGTGTGCTCCTAACGTGCCTTGACGGTATTGAAGAAAATAGAGAAGATATTGTATTGATTGGAGCAACCAATAGGCTAGATGCAATAGATCCAGCAATTATTAGGCCTGGAAGAATGGACCTTCTAATAGAAGCTCAGCTACCGACTGTTAATGAGCGGGGTAGTGTATTCAAAATAAAAATTGATAAAGCAGAAGAATTAGCAGGTAAGCAACTTTTTAATAGTGAGGTTTCATGGGATCAAATATTGAAGAGCACCGAAGGGATGAGTCATGCAGACATCCAAGAAATTATTCGACGTGTTTTAGTTGACAATGTTAGAATGAGAATGCAAGGGGATGAACCCGGACTGGTAGGCGAAGACAGACTAATGGATCAGATTAGAAGTTATGAGAGAATTAGAAAAGCAAGACCGACATTTGGATTAGGTGCTAATGCTTCCGGAAGCAGATAAGTAAGTTCGATGAAGACATTCAACCCCTCTGAGTATTCAAAAAAAACAATTTCTTTTATCAAAAATGCTTGCAAGAAAGAAAAGATAGAAGATGTTTTAATTGGGCTTTCGGGAGGCGTTGACTCGGCGACGAGTTTAACTTTGACAGTTAAGGCGCTGGGGAAAGAGCACGTTTTTCCGGTTCTTCTTCCTTGCGGAAAATTAAACGATGAAGGGACGAATGATGCCATGTTTATCATTCGTTCATTAAAAATTAATCCCAAACAAATAATGACAGTTGATATAAAACCTTTTGTTGATGCCGTTTCAAAATACGATAAATCTATGGATGAGGGAAGACTCGGGAATGTGATGGCAAGAATGAGAATGGTAGTTTTGTTCGATTTATCAAAAAAGTTTAATCGTCTTGTAGTTGGAACGGAAAATAAGACAGAGCATTTGCTTGGCTATTATACAAGGTTTGGAGATGAGGCTTCAGACATCGAACCATTGCGAAATTTTTATAAGACGCAGGTGTTTGAATTAGCAAAATACATAAAAGTTCCACAAAAAATTATTGATAAAAAGCCTACAGCCGGCCTTTGGCCGGGGCAAACCGATGAAGGAGAGTTCGGATTCGAATACAAAGTTGCAGATGAAATCCTGTTTCTCTTTTCGGAAAAAGGTTTGTCGAAAAGTGAAATTGTTAAAAAAGGATTTGATAAGAAGATTGTGGACAGGGTTTGGTGGTGGATTGAAAAAGGAGAATTCAAAGACCGCGTCCCTTACCAGCCTTGATGTCTGTTTTTTCCGGGTTTGGGCTTGTGGTAACCTCCCAGTTTCATCTTAACGAGAGTATACATTATCATCATTGCCGAAGCTCTTTCTGCATCGCCTGGCGATGATCTTGTCTTTATGCTTTTAATCCAATCCATAAGTAGAGGATTGGTAGATTGATACGTATCAGGAGAAAAAAAGTTTTTCATTTCGCGCGAGTGGATTATCAGGTTTGAAGCATCAATTGTATCAGTAGGTGGTAAATGTCCAAGCTCCGATTCTAAAATTTCTCTCATTGTGTAGATTCCTCTTAGGAATTCCCGGTTGTTCAAACTACCCTTGGGCATAAGTCTTTTTAATGTACCTAAAGAAAGACCAAAATTCTTGTTTGCATCAATTGCCTGCTTTTGTCTTTCATACAGTGCTGCCGAGTCGAAAGGATCTGATAAGATAGTGCTCATCTCCTCAAGTTTTTCACTTCCAATCAGGGGCATGACATCCGGAACAGGGTTTTCTTGTCTTTTTCTTTCCTCTCTGGCACGTTGTTGAGCTCGTATAGCTGTGGAGAGATTTGTTCCCAATAACACTACCTCAACAACTCCACCATATTCTGCTATTGCACTTAAGGTTTGGTTGTTTATTTGATCATGAAGCAACACAGCAGCAGCACCTGTTCCAATAGCTACTCCAATTGGTTTTTGATGTTTTAACCACCATTCATAAGGTTTTTTCAATTGAAAAATACCAGGTGAGTGCCTTTCTGGAGACATAAGTTCGAATTATAGCAAAAAAATAGTATTATGCCATAAAAAAAACAGCCTTGCGGCTGTTCATTCGTTTATTTCTTTTAACTATCTCGTGACGGAGATTGATTCTCCGAGTTCTGCGTCGGGTGCTGTAACCGTTATGCGCTGATCGGCTTGAGACTGAACTACAGTGTATCGTGCATTATAAGTTGCACTACAATCGGTTACGGGAAGTCCACCTGTTGCTGTTTTAGGATCAGCCGGAAGGGCAGCAAGGTATTTGGTAACAAGAGCAGTACAAATATCAACTTTTGTAGTGACATTGGAATCATTTGAAAGGACGCATGGGTCGTTCGCATCTGTACAGCCGTCAATTCCTGTCGGAAGTGTTCCTTTGTTGTCTGCTGCGTATTGGTCAATAGCGTTAAGGATTGCATTAACATCAGACCTTCTCTTTGTATTGTTTGCTTGTGAGAATTGTTTTGCAGGATTAATAGCGATAAGTGTAATTGCAAGAAGAACTGCGAGGATTCCAATGACTACGAGTAACTCAATGAGGGTAAAACCTCTTTTGTTTGTGAAATGGGCAGATTTCATATCAACATAATAATCATAAACATAAAGCGAAATACTTGTCAAGGGCTTGCTTCTAATACCCGGAAAAACCTCGTTTTTTACGCACAAATCAATCTTATAGTTTATAATTTTAAGTTTTTGTGTTAGAATTCGGCATGGTTGAAGGAAGAAGAGTTAACATCACACCGCTCGCAGCAAGATTTAGAAGCGATGGTTTTGCGCCTTACCCGGGATATTTTGTCGGAAATACTCAAGTTTTCCAAGATGCATCCGAATTACACGCGCAAATAAAGCCGGAGCTCAATGCTGTGACTGCTGTTGTAACGGACAGTATTTTTTCAAGAGCTTATAATGATCGCGCTTCTCATCCTCCTTTTGGGCTTTTGGCACTGAAAGATAAATCTATTGAGGATGCCCTCATGTATCGCGATAATTACAGGTCTGCGCGAGCATCCGATATAAATCCCAATTCACCTTTCTCATCTTTGTCCGATCTTTACTTCACAACAGTTACCCGGTATGCATTTGCCGAGTTTGAAGATTATGTAGGCCGAACGATGCCTGAAAATTCAATAAGAAATTACGATAGGCTAAATTTTCTGTTATCCGAATTGAGTTCTTTACCTTCAGATGACGAGTTAAGAAGTGCAAGGCAAGCAGATATGTTTTCATTTCTTAATAGCGGTCTTTCATTTGCGTCAAGTATAATGCGGGCAACTCTCCGTTTGGTACAGGAGATGACTCCCGCGAAAGAAAGATCTGCTGGAAAGTTTGAAGAAGTTGCACGTAATAGTTACCCTTTGATAATGAAAATCGCGGCCGGACATTTTGATAAAGCAACCCCAATATTTCAAGAACTTTTGACACATGAAATAGTCGAAGAAGGCCAAAATATAAAAGTTTTCTCTCCTTCATTTTTTTGGTTGAGGCAAACTCCCTCAGGAAATGCTCTTGATATTAAACAAGGTACGAGAAGAATGCTCGAAGCATACGAAATAAATTTTGACGACCTTACATCGCAAGAAAGTGTTACAACTGGGTGTCCTGCGGCTGTAAACTTTGGTGAAGAGTCTGCTATTAAAAAATCTTATGACTGGTTGATAGACGTTGCTTTAAAAGTTTACCCCCAAATCTCAGGATAAAATTATTTCTGATTTAGATAAACGAAGACGAGAATTATTATTAAGACAACAAAAACAGCAGCAAGGGCAAAAGGCCGCCATTTCGGAGGCGCTTTTTTGTCGGATGCATTTTTAGTCGTGCCTGCTTTTGCAGTTTTTTCATGAACAATTGCTGCGACCGGGAAAGAATTATTTTTCAGTGCATCATACATTTTAAGAATGACCGGAGCGTTTTGCTCATCCAGTCCTGCAATCTGAAAAAGTTCCTGTCCCAAAGATTCGTAAGGCGCAACAGCGTCTACCAAAAACCCCTTCTTTTCAAAAGCAGCTTTTAAAGCATCGCAGAGGAGCTTATTGGTACTTGATATTCTTACTCCCTGCGGAAATGTTGTGAGCTTTGTAATTACCGTATCGAAAGGAATATTATCCAGAAAAAGTTGGGTTTCCGCTTCTTGTTGTTCGGGAGCAAGGCCAGTCAGATCTTTTTCGAATAACACATTTGGAGAAAGAACAATAACAATCGACGCCGGCGCAAGTCCCCCCTGCTCAATAAATGACTGGATTTGCATCTCAAGATTTGCCGCATTTAAAACCTCAAGAGCATTAATCACGGTAGGGTCAAAAGGAAACGAAGCAATTCTTCCGCTCGCGCCGTCATAATAATCAAAACGGTTTCGGTCTAAAAATAATATTGCTTGTCCTCTTTTGCTAAAATCCATTAAAGCTCCTTCCAGCTTGTTACAGTCAAAACATTATTACTAGTGTCAACTGTTGCCTGAATCGTCCGAATAAAATTTCCAAGCTTGCCCTTGGAGGTGACGGTTTTAATAGTTGTGCCGGTTGCTGATATCGTAGCAATTCCACCATTTGTAGACAAGGTCTCACCAGTGTAAGTGGGATCGCGCAGTAATTTAAGCATCGCAGTTTCGGCCCCGCTTTCGGCAACATCAAGAGCTGTTGTCCCTTGATAAACTTTATCGGTACCCCGTGAATTTACAATCGTTATTGTTACCGCGGCGGAGGTAATTATCAGCGCAACGACAACATAAATTAACAAAAGAACAAGTGATTGCCCGCTTTTATTGTTTTTCATTTTTCGGATAATCATAAATTTATCTTAATCCTGCCGTTGTCTGAAACGTCTCAGAATCTATTCTTCCGTTCAATGGGATTTTTCCTGTGACAGTAAAATTAATTTGGAAAGTATGCTTGCCTCCTGAATTTCCTACCCTAAGAAATGAAAGTCCTGAAACTTTTGTATCGGGACTGTTTAGAATATAGCTTGTTCCTCCGTTGGTTAGTGTAAGATTTCCGGATGAAGTAGCATAGGTGTAGGTTGATCCGCTTATACTTGCAACGAGAGTTGCGGATATACTACCCAGGTTGGCAGGAATCGAGATACTTTGAGCTCGGTTAATGTCATAAGTAAGTCTACTGTAGATGTAGCGTCCGTCTTGAGTTACTTGAGAATTTGATTGCGACGACAACTGGGTGTTAAAAATTGCGACGAGAATATCTGTTAAGACAACAATTAAAATTGCGATAATCCCCATATATATAAGGAACTCTACGAGGGTAAAGCCTTTATTAAGTTTTGATTTTTTGGTTTTTAGTCTAAAGTTTAGATTTCTCATTTCTAAGGCGAGTAGTTAACAGAAGCATCAAGAATTGAAGGTGTAACATTGTAATCGCTCGTTGTGAGCCATGCTTTATAGCGAATACATTCTGCAGGATTTGAAAATCCTGCGACCCCGGTCAGGGGAATTGTCCCTCCGTTTGAGGGGAAGAATGTTGAAGTTGTTCCGTCGGGTCCAATGTAAGTATATGATGCTGCAGAACAAAGTCCACCGACAGGTGCGGTTGCAGCAAATTGAAACTGCAAAGTCGTGTTTGCCGAAACGGTTGCAGTGACCGAGAAACGGTTTAGCGCAACTGACGCGCCCAAATCTTTGGGCGCAGATTCGTAAGTCCCTGATGCAAGATATGTTCCGTCCGGTCCTCCTTGAATGACCTTGAGTTCGTTAACCGTTGTGTTTGCTACCATATAAACAAAAGTGTCGCGATCTGCCTCGACAATCGAAGTTAAATCATTAAAACCTTGATTGTAATCAACGCTTCCGCAAAACAAAGGACTCGCTTCATTATCAATGTTCAGAGCCTGATATTCCGCCGCATTATTTGCATTTGAAACTGCGTCTTTTCCGACTAGTATTGCGCGTTGTCCATTAAGCACCGTCAACGATCGCCTCGGATAAAGTTCTGCATTTGCTCCGGACCCGTAATAATATCCGGTTGTAGGACCTGAAGAGGTCCCCGAAAGAAATGCAGGGGCGGTTTTATCTGAAGTGTTTATTATGTAAAACTGTTTACTATCAGGTTGACCGTCATGATTTGCATCAATTCCTCCGTTTGAAGAAATGTATGCTCTTGATCCATCGGAATTTGCATAAACCGAGTTGGCTGCCTCTTCCGTATTTGATGAATTATTAAAATCCAAGTACCCTGCAAGCTTCCATCCCGCATTTGTATTTCCTGCTCCCGAAATTCCACAGCTAGAATTACTTATCGACGGAGTCGAACTCGCGTCGGGAACCGTTGTTGCATTTACAATATCAAGCTCGGGGTTGGTACCCGCTCCCACGGCAATGTAAAGATAAGTATTCGCTCCTACTTTTACGGGATAAACATCATTGTCCGCATTTAACTCTATGTTTCCACCGTCCGAACAATCGGGGTGAGCAGCACCCGTTGTCGTAGACCAGCTCGCTCCTGTCTCGCCGGCACTATATTTTTCGTCATTGGGCGTCACTCCCGGCTTACAATCAAAACCGTCAATTTGAATGCGGCATCCTATCTGATCAAGTCCACTCGAGGTAGTTTTGCTGTCAATGTTCGAAAGATTAAAAGCATACAAATATCCGCCACTTGTTACATACCCGGTGTCTCCCAGGACTGCAAGAGAAGTTGCGCCGTAACCCCACGGTGCCTGATCATCCCAAATCCCACCAGTATAATATGTTTTTACACCAACATAATCCAAAGAAAAGTCGCGAGATGTGTTACTTGAAACATCAATAACACGAACCCTAAAATTCGTATCAGCAAGTTCTGATGAGCTCCAAGTATGCCCCCAATTATCAGCTGAAGTCCCGAGTGTATAAGCGGCGTTACTTGTCGTTAAATTACTTGTAGACTTAGCACTAGTCCATGTTGTACCTCCATCCCAGGATAGTTGAACACAAATAAATGGAGATCCAGTTGTGCTATCAACCTTTGCATTTATTTGAACTTGGATTCCATTGACTGTAGTTCCAGAAGGGACATTTATTCCATAGTCATAGAATCTGTGCTTATCTTTATCGGATCCTGTACAGTTTGTTCCTGTTCCGCTTCCGCTATTAGTGTCAGTGGCATAAGAATTATTGTTCGTGTACGCGTTGCTTGCCGTACCTTCATAACCATTTCCGTCTCCTCCGGTATCCGCTGCGTTGGTTGAAGGATTTAGGAATCCAGTGTTGGTAGATCCAGAGAACGGATACATTTGGGTATTAAAAAAAGTCCAATACTTATAAATTCCATTGACATAATCTTGAAATTCTCCATTGTTAGTATTGTCATTTGACGCATTATTGTCGTTGACTAAAATCGCAATCACCTCGTGATCGGGTTTCGTTGTTGCAAGAAGGGCATAAGTTTTTCCGGAAGTCGATTTATAGTATCTCACGTCATTTGTTTTAAAATTATTATCAAGATTTATTCCGGTCGGGACGCGCGCCGGTGCGCTGTAACGCGCAGCATCAAGAGTAAAAATTCCTTTAAGACTTGCGACGGGGGGATCAACATTCGCAGTTACATTAACGTAAGCAAGTTTCCCGGACGTTGTAGAATAAGGCGCAGTTGCAACAAAAACATCATTTGGAATTGTTGCAGTTGACGCGCTGGCTGTGGCCGCAACAGCAACAGGTGGTCCATCGGGGAGATCAATCGTAGTAGTTGAAAAAGATGGCGAACACCATTTTCCTTTTGTATTTGGAGAAAGAGTTACCTCACCACCGCTATTTGCAATAACAGCAGTGTCCGTCAGGGTTCCTGCATTAAAGTCCGTTGAGGAAGTTTGGGTGTTTGCCGCGTTTTTTTGAAACCTCGTAACGTACATGCTTGATGAAACAGTTGCGATGTAAGGTTTATCCCACATGACAGACAGATCAATTTTCTTCGTCGATGGATCAAGAGTGCCTCCGTTTGATACAACAACGCCGCTACTGTTACGGTACACGTCCGAAATCGTAAGGCTTCTCGTAAAACCGTTTACCACTTCACTTCCGGAAGAAAGTGACCACGCATTTGATGAAACGACCGGATGATAGGTTCCGTTAACGTTAAAATTACTCCAGCCTTTTTCTCTGATGCTTCTGATTGCTTCCTCGGCTTCCTTAAGAAGAGCAACGGCTGCGGCTCGTTGACTTTGCTGTGGAAGCCCGCTTCTGGAAGCAATAAGTCCTGTGACAAGAGCAGGTAGAAGAATTCCTGAGATTGCCATCGCAACAATTGCTTCAATTAAGAGCTGACCGCGTTCGGGCTGTTTAAATTCGATCGATAAAAACTTTTTAATTAATAGACGTAGCGACCCCATATTTATTTAACTGAATAACTTTTTGCTGTCCTGTTCTTTTTTCCTTGATGGTTACGGAAGATTGTGTTGCGACATAATTTAATATTTCTCCGCTTCCCGATGCAAAAACAATTTTTGAACTTGGAAAAGTCGCACTTAATAAATATTGACCGTCGATAACGATCGCAAAATTACTGGTATCGGATTGTGAATAATTTTGGCCGTGGAATAAAACGTAAGACGATGGGGTTGCGGATTTTACATAAATACTGTAAGTATCAGGGAAACCTCGTCCTTCGGTATCTCCGGTCATAGCTTTTATTTGTTGGTTTTTAAGATCTGTCATGAAAGTTGACACAATTGTATTGATCGATGAAGATGAGCGAAAATTAAGAGAGTTGGGTAAAACGAGCGCGGATAACAAAAGAAAAATCGCTATTACGATGATCGTTTCAAGCAAAGTAAAACCGGATTCCGGTTTTATGCTTTTGATTTTTAGTTCTTGAATCATATATCATTCTTTATTTTCCACCGACCTGTCCTACCAGTCCGTAAATAGGCGCAATAATTGCAAGCATCATTCCTCCTACCAAAACTCCGACGACAACGAGCATTAAAGGTTCAAGAAGAGTTGTCAGGGTTTTAAGTGTTGCCGAGACTTGATAATCCAAAAATTCAGACGCGTCCTGCATTGAGGTTTCCAAAGATCCACTTTTTTCACCCGCTTCCGTAATCTTGACCATAATGTTCGGAAAAATTCCCTTTGCTTCTTTTAGACCTTCTGAGAATTTTTTTCCGGACAATATCATTTCTTTTGTCCTTTTAATCGCATCCGATACATCTTTTCGTAATACCACATCTTCGGCGAGGTCTAGGCAAGTCGTGATCGGGATTCCGGAGTTTAATAATAAATACATACTTCTTGTGAGACGGGTCAAGTCAATTTGCTTGACGAGTTCTGAAACAACAGGAAGCGAGAAAAGAATTCCCTGGATGATTCTTTTCTGAGTTTTAAAAAGAAAGATAAAAACCCCAAAGAAAACCGCAAAGCCGACAAGAGTTGGGATTGTATATTTTGTAACCGCATTGGAAAAAGCAATTAAAATTTTTGTAGGGAGAGGGAGTTCAACGTTCAATCTTAAGAAGACGGTCGAAATTTTCGGGACAACAACGATAAGCATCATAAGTAAAACTCCGAAAAATACAAAAAGGACTACAATCGGATAAGTCATCGCGCCTTTAATTTTATCGCGGAATTCCGTATCGCGGTGGATACTTTCCTTCATGTCCTTCAGAGTTACATCCAAAGTTCCTGCTTCTTCTGCAGCACGAATTAAATTAATCGTAATTTTGTCAAAAATTTTTGGGAACTTTTCAAATGATTCAGAGACGTGCTTTCCTTGCATCAGGTCTTCGCGCAAAGACTCTAGAACTTTTTTCTGATTTCCTTTTGCGTCCTCAAGAAGCGAATCAACAACTTCAAGAATTGAAATTCCTGCCGCAAGCATTGTTGCAAGGTTACTTATGAGTCCGAGTTTTTCTGTACTTGAGATCGAGATTGATTTTGTATTTTGAGCCATATTATCCTGATTCAACTTTTGTAACACGCAATACTTCTTCAACAGTTGTTACGCCGCGCATAATTTTATCTATTCCATCATCAAGCATGGTCGTCATTCCCTCGGCGATTGCGGCTTTCAAAATTACATCCGAATCTTTTTTTTCGGTAATCAGTTTCTTAATATTTTTTGTAACTTCAAGAACCTCAAAAACTCCAAGACGTCCGGAGTATCCCGATAGATGACAAACCTTGCATCCCATGCCTTTGTAGATTGTTATAGACGGCTTATTGATAAAATGGCGCGCAAGAACTTCGGGGGGTAATTGTTCTTGAAGATCGGTCATTGCTGCTTGATAAGACATTTTGCACATCTCACAAATTTTTCGGACCAGACGTTGGGCAATAATTACATTGACAGTTGATGCGACAAGAAATGGTTCTACATTCATATCAATTAAACGCGGAAGAGCAGTCGCAGCATCATTTGTGTGAAGTGTTGACACTACCAAATGTCCGGTCAACGCGGCGTTAACCGCAATACTTGCTGTCTCCCCATCACGGATTTCTCCAACAAAAACGATATTCGGATCTTGTCGCAAAATGGATCTTAAACCGTTTGCAAATGTAAGGTTTGTTTTGGCATTAACCTGAATTTGATTGACTCCTTTAATTCGATATTCAACAGGATCTTCAATCGTTGTTATATTTTTTTCGCGTGTATTTATAATCTTCAAAATAGAGTAGATCGAAGTCGTTTTTCCGGATCCCGTTGGTCCTGTCGACAAGACCATTCCGAAAGATCTATTGTAAGCGTTTGTTACTTTTTTTAAATCGGTAGCATTCATTCCAAGATCGACAAGCGAGAATTGTCTGAATCTTGATGCAAGAAGCCTTAAAACCGCTTTCTCTCCATCTGCAATTGGAAGAATTGAGACACGAATATCCAAATCCTCTTCCTCAAGTTTTACCCGCATTTTTCCATCCTGTGGCGCAAGGTGTTCATCGGTTCTGAGTCTTGAAAGGATTTTGATTCTTGAAATAACTCTCTCATGAAAACTTTTGGGAAGTGTCAAAACATCATTTAGAATTCCATCAATTCTAAACCGGACAAGCGAACCTTTTTCCTGCGGCTCTATATGAATATCCGAAGTTTTATCTTCATAAGCAAATTGGATTAAAAGACTTACGATTTTTTCAATTGGTGCCTCATCGGAAAGTCTTGAAGGATCAATTTGTCCGACCTCACGTTTCAATAACTCTTCAAAAGTTACCTGGAGATCTTTTCTATAGATTCTTAAAGTATTCTCAATGTCGGATGCGGTCGTAAGATATGGAATTACTTTTAGTCCGGTTTTTTTTGAAAGAAGATTTTGTACTTCGGCATTTGTAGGATCAACCATAGCAAGACGAAGGGTTTGTGCATCTTTTGCAAAAGGTATTACTTTTTGTTTTCGTGCGGTTTTCTCAGGGACCAAATTAAAAATTTCATCGGGAATTGATAATTTCGATAAAACAATAAAAGGGATGTGAAGAGAATCGGCGATCAGAATTCCAAGATTCTCATCGGTTATTACATCTTTTTCAACCAGAGCATCGGAGATTGGGATACCTGAGGATTTTGCGTAAGTTGAAATTTCATTAAATTTTTGATCGCTGATAAGTCCGGTTTTAAGTACAAGCTCGCGTAATTTGTCATCGGTTATTAACATAGGGCAGATTTGTTTTAGTTTTTAACCCGCTGCGGGTTTCTGTACGAGTGTACTGATTTTTCCGAGCAGATTATCAAAATCAAAAAAGGTTTTATTAACGTAGTCGCGGGCCCCCAATTGCCTTGCTCGCGCAATATCATTTTCCTGTCCCAAGGTCGAGAAGACCAATACCGGAATTGTTCTTAGATTCGGATTTGCCTGGAGTTCGGTGAGGACTTCAAAACCGTCTTTTCTTGGCATTATCAAGTCGAGCAAAATCATATCGGGCCTCACGGCCGCAAGCTTGGTCATTGCTTCAATCCCATCGGATGCTATCTGGACCGTATATCCGTTTTCTGTCAGTTTTGTGGAATAAAAACTTTGAAAAAACCTGTCGTCTTCAACCAATAATATCAACATAATTTATAAACTTAGTCTCTCTTTAATTGTTTTCTGTTCATCATCCAAATTGAGTTCGGCATTATTTGCCTCAACACTCGTAAGAGATTCTTTTACCTTTGCAACAGCCCCTTTTAAATATTGGATTTTCTGTTCGTCGATTGTTTGCTCCCCATTTTTGACTTTGTAAAAATAGTTTTCAATCAGTCTGCATAAGGCGCCGGTTGAAGAATAACCCATCGTAAGATTTTGACTTCCAAGAGAATGGATGCTTATGTAAATATTATTTATTGCTTCGGTGTTTGTATTCAAATCCGTCTGATCAAGACCATTCGTTAGTTTTTCCAAATATTCTGATGCCGTTTTTACAAACAAACCTTTATAGGATGATAAATCCACTTGCGTCATACATAAATGATACATCAATACAGTATAAGAATAAAGGTAGTACTCGCACGAATTGTTTGTTAAAAAATCTTGATATTTAATCCCGAAATCCTCTAAACTGGAACTACTGTGGGATTGCTGCTCTATCCTTATTTTTTGGTGGTGTTCTGGTACAGAGATTTTTTCTCGGGTTCCGTCAGAGTAAGCGCGCAAATTCTTGAGTATACTGCAAGTCTTCTCTCGGTTCCCCTACTTTTAAAGACTTTTTTCAAGCCTCTTAAAAATGAATACCGCGAAGGTCTCGTTCTGTTTTCGGTCCTCGCCGGAATTTTTATAAAATCACTAATACTTCTGGCGACACTTTTTATTCTCGCAATCATAGCTTTAGTTTTACTCCTAGTTAACGTAGTTGTTCTATTGCTACCCGCGATAATTATTGGATTCATTTTCTTAAAAAAAATTCCATTTTCATGAAAGAAAAATATTTCGAAATATATTTATTTGCTAATTCTGCCGGCGGGAAAATTGTCCGTCTTCTTTTGATTCTTTTTTCTTTTTTGCTTTTATATTTATCTTTTACAACCGGTTTAACTCCCAAAATATCTCTTTCAATTTTGGCTTTCGTTGTAATAAACGAATTATTTCTTGAACACGTTGCCGGAACACGCCCGAAAAATTTAATCTCGGAAAAACCTGCAGATCTTAAAAATTCGATGATTTTCTCCGCACGCGCAGGATACGAACTTGGTAAAAGTGCATCGGAAATTGTTAAGAAGGTTTCAAATAAAGGTTCGGTGAAATTTTTCTCAACCAAACTTGGAATTAAAGACATTCCTTCCTCAGACGTTGCGCGTGAAGAGCTTTTAAAACAGGCGTTTGAAGCAGCAGGTTGGGTCGAGGGGAAATTTGTTACCGAAGTTGATCTTTTTGCAGCATATATTTTGCTTTCCGAGGAAGAGACACATTTCTTGCAAAACAATAATCTCAATAACGACGACGTCATAAATATTCTTTATTGGACAAGAAGAACTTATGTCCCGGATAATTTTGAACACGCAAAAATTTATCTATTCGGGGAGGGAGTGTTTGATTCCCTTGTTTATGGATGGAACTATGAACTTAAAAAATATTCTAGAGATCTGACATGGGAAGTTTTATCTAAAAGGTTTTCTCCAAGTACAATAGGGCGAGAGAAAGAATACGATCAATTGATTGCCGCTTTAGCAAAGCATAGCTCCTCGAACGCGATTATTGTAGGCGATACCGGAACCGGAAAAACTTCGATTGTCGAACACCTTGCATACCATTCTTTTACCGGTGAAACACCACGCGAGGTAGCCCACAGAAAAGTTTTTGAGCTTTTAGTCGACAAACTTTTGTCGGGTGTTGAAAACACTGGAGATTTGGAATCGCGTCTTTCTGATTTACTCGCGGAGATTTCTCACTCGGGAGACTCGATTGTTTATATCCCCGACATTGAAAATATCTTCGGCGGTGGAGGTTTCGACTTTGATTTATCGGGAGTCTTGGATGAATATTTATCGGGTGAAAAAATCAAAATAATAGGAGCCACAACTCCCTCGGGTTTTGCAAACTATATCCGGACCAAGCCGAGTATCATGGATTTGTTCTCGGAAATTCAGTTTCCCGAGCTACCACAAGGAAAGACTTTGCTTTTGCTGACAGAGAAGGCGCGTGAGACCGGAAAGAAATACGGACTCGAAATAAAATATTCGGCTCTAAAACAAACTGTTAATTTGTCATCCGTTTATTATCCGGAGCGGTTTTCCCCGGGGCGGGATATTGATCTCCTCGAGGAAGTGGCATCAAAAGCCGCGGTTGAAAAGAAAAAAATAATCGATGGGGATACAGTTATTTCAACAGTTGAAATAAAAACCAAAGTTATTCTTGCGACCCCGGACTCTGACGAGAAAGAAAAACTTATGCACCTTGAGGAAAAGCTGCACGCAAGAATTATCGGTCAGGATGAGGCGGTTACGGTGATTTCAGATGCTATGAGGCGCGTTCGGTCGGGCTTTAAAAATGAAAACCGCCCGATTTCCGTTTTTCTTTTCTTAGGACCTACAGGAGTTGGGAAAACCGAGACGGCAAAGGCTCTTGCGGCCGAATATTTTGGAGATGAAAAATCCATGATTAGACTTGATATGAGCGAATATCAAACCCAAGACCAAATCGACCGGATCCTTGGTTCAAAATCTGGATACTCCGAAGGAACTCTTACCGAGATGATTGAGAAAACTCCATTCTCGCTTGTTCTTCTTGATGAATTTGAAAAAGCCAACCAGGACCTTTTGAATTTATTTCTCCAGGTTTTTGATGAGGGAAGACTTACCGACAATCGCGGCAAAACAGTTTCTTTCAAAAACACAATTATAATTGCAACATCAAATGCGGGATCGGAGATTTTGCGCGAGCGGCAAAACTCGGGGCAACCAATCGAAAAACAGGAATTAATCGACAACCTATTAAAAAATAATTTGTTCAAACCCGAACTTATCAATAGATTTGACGAGGTCGTGATATTTAAATTCTTAAATCAGGATGAAATTATGCAGATTTCAAAAATTATGCTTACATTGTCGCTCAAGGAGCTCGAGGACGATCAGATAAAAGTAACGTTTGACGATAAAGTCTTGGAAAAAATCGGCAAAGGTGCTTACAATCCCGAATTCGGCGCCCGCAATATAAGACGTTTCATAGAATCGAATATTGAAAGTTTCCTCTCAAAAGAAATTCTTGAAGGGAGAATTCCAAAAGGCGCGAATGCTGTTTTGTCAGTTGATACTCAAGATAATTTCATAGTAACATTAGATTGATATGAAAACTGCCTGTTTCGAACTTCAAGACTGGGAAAAAGATTTTATAAGGTCCAAATTTGAAAATACCCTTGAACTTTCCTTCTCAAGTGATATTCTCAACAAAGATAACGCAGCAACAGTCAAAGATGCTGAAGCTCTTGTCGTTTTCGTCAACTCGAAAGTTGATAAAGAGACTCTGGACCAGATTCCAAATCTCAAATTCATCGCTACAATGTCTACGGGTTTTGACCACATCGATATCGAGGAATGCAAAAAAAGAAATATTGTTGTATCAACGGTTCCAACGTATGGTGAGAATACGGTTGCCGAACACGCGTTCGCTCTTATTTTTGCTATCTCACGTCGTCTTATTGAGTCACATCACAGAGTCAAAGAAGGAAATTTCTCGCCTGTCGGTTTGACGGGGTTTGATTTATTCGGGAGGACGTTGGGAGTAATTGGGGTCGGGAATATTGGAGTTCACGCAATCCGTATTGCAAAAGGAATCGGAATGGATGTAGTTGCTTACAAAAGGACTCCGGATCCAAAGCTCGCAACGGATCTTGGCTTCCGTTTTGTTTCAATGGATGAATTGTTCGCTCAGTCTGACATAATTACGATTCATGTTCCTTACACGCCCGAAACAAATCACCTGCTCAACGCCGACGCGTTCGCGAAAATGAAAGACGGCGTGATAATAATTAATACGGCAAGAGGCGCAATTGTTGATACGGATGCTCTCGCCAAGGCGATTGAATCGGGCAAAGTTGGAGCCGCGGGTTTAGACGTACTTGAAGGCGAGGGGATGATTCGAGAGGAACACGAACTTTTGCATAAAGATATGAACGATGCGGATATGAAAACGGTAATCGAAGATCACATATTACTCAATAATCCTAAAGTTATAATTACTCCCCACAATGCGTTTAACTCAACTGAAGCTTTGCAAAGAATCTTAAACACTACCTCGGACAATATCCTCGGTTTTTTAGCAGGCACTCCCAAAAACCCCGCTTACTAGTTTACATAACCAAATCCTGTTCAATATCAAATTTTTACCAAGAAAAAACCCCTACTGGAAAAAAATCAACGAAACGTGCGTGACACAATGCTTAAGCATCACGTTGTTCCGAAGTCTTAGTCGGTCGGGGTTTCCCTTTCGGGCTACGAGTAATGAGTCGTAGTTTCTTGCACATAGTGCTTGTTTGTGGAGTCATTCGACCCTAGTGAGAGCGTTTGGAACCTAGTGGTTCTTTGGCCAGATCTTTCGTCCTGCTACTGAGAGTAGGATTATGATCACGAAGGCAATCACGCCGGCTACCTGGAGGTAGAAAGCATTAATGCCTTGTCTGCCGAGAAACACAACGAGGACCATCAGGCTCATCATCACGAGCATGATCGCCGGGATGTCCCACTTCTTAACGAAGTAAGACGCTAGAGCGGAAAGCCCAAGCACGGCTGCGGTCACGGCAAGCGCGAGGTCCATCGATCTCTCCTAGAGTCCGAACGCCAGGCCAAAGCCTAGGTAGATGAACACCACACTGAAGGTGATGAACTTCGACCACTGCTCGTAGTTGAGCGGGACAGGCTTGGTTCCGTCGCGCCAGAATGCATAAGCCCAGGCGGTCATGGAAGCAAGTACGACAACTCCGAAAACGAGTGTGAAGCGCTCGTAGTGGTCGATCGCGATCGGAATCAACTGGAAGGTCAGGCACATGGTCAGCGGCATGCCAACGTAGGTGTAGTACCTTTCACTCCAGAGCTTTGAGATGCTGAGGGGACGCTTCTTCGCCTCGTTTTGCTTGGCGACAATGCGGCTCCCGTAGACCAGCGCAGCGTAGATCGGCCCGTAGACGACCAGATAGAACCAGGGCTCCGTGTAGAAGCTCTGCGGTGTTGTCCCATTGAGCAGGTGAGCGGCGATGCCCATCAGGATCGCGTGCGCAAGGCCAGTCCCGAGCCAGAACGCGACGTATTCGCCAAAGTAGAACTTGCGTTCCGTAACAAGGCGAACGAACGTCATGGCTCCGAGAGCAGGGAATGCGAGCGATACGAGGAAGGCGGTCAGCTCCGTATTGCGGATCCAGGACTCGACGAGCCAGGGAACCACGAAGTGCAGAGACACGCCACTTACCTTGAGCGCCCATCCGAGAACTTCGGAGGCGATCGCTGCGGCTACGCACCAGCGTACCAAGTTGCGATTGTCCGGGACTGCTTGTGCCATCATGTGTTGTCCTTTCTGAACGGCGAATTCTGACTAAATCAGAACCCCCAGACTGTTTGAGCTTTGGTCAGCGACCTCGGCCTTTTCTGAAACCGCGATTCCATCCGTCCTTCGCCGCAGCAGAGGGTCCTTCTCTGGTACCGATGTGATAGCCTCGGACGAGGGATTTCCAGTTCACAACGAGCGCAATCAGGATGATCGCGACCACGATGATACCAACAATTGCCAGAGTCGACATTTTCCTTGTCCTTTCTGAACGGCGAATTCTGACTAAATCAGAACCCCCATGGCTCTTACTTGATTTTCCGCGGGTCCGGAAAGTGGCTTAGCACGAATAGTGCAAGCATCAGTCCAAAACCGAAGAACGCGACGGGATAGATCGGAATGAGTCCGACCAATAGGGGTAGTACGGCGAAAGCTTCGATTTTTCTCCTGTTCGCACAGTAGAAATCGTACGCTTTTTCGACCACCTTGTCGATTTTGTCCTGTTTCCTCTTTTCCCGTACGTCTGAGAACCAGATCATGAATGGCAGCATGAAGCAACCACTCGTATACAGAACCACTAATGGGTTCGGGTAATTGATCGGTAGGCTCAGGAGTAGAGACAGAAGGCAAAACAGGAAAGTTAAGATGTAAAAGACTCGCATCTTTTTCCTCCTCGGAAGTAATTACGCCTCAAGGCGGGTGATTTTACCATCAAATTGTGGCATTTTGAATACCAAACGTTTGATACTCAAAGCGCCACAATCTATGGTTTTTATCCACAAACAATTTATTAATGTGCAAGAAAAAAATTGATATTAAAATTTAAAACACGCTTAAGCATGCAAATCGCTTAAGTTAGCCTCAAATGTGATGAGATTGTACCACCTTTTGAAGCTCAGATCAAATATTATGGGATAATTGATTGATGATAGAATTTGTTTAAATCAGGACTTTGCTAGGGTTGAGAGGAACGAGGAGATAAGAGATAAGACGAGTGAGAAGATTAGCGCCCAGACAAATCCATCTACTTTAAATCCCGGAACGATTACGGTAACGAGTAGAACCATCAATGCGTTTATTACAAAAGTAAAAAGACCGAGTGTGATAATTGTAATCGGCATTGTCAAAATCGTAAGAACAGGTTTTATAAAGACATTTAAAACTCCAAGAACAATCGCAACAATAACCGCAGTCACAAAATCGCTGATATGAACTCCGGGTAAGATATATCCTGCGGCAAAAACGGCAATACTGTTGATAAGTAGAGAAACAATTGCGTTCATGAATTACGTGCTTTTAAAGCTGTTGAACGTCTTTATTTATTGAATCAAGATCCTGTTGGGGATCCTGTACGTCAAGTCCTTTAACATCCTCATCAAGTGTTGGTGAGGGAGTTGGAGTGAGAGTTGGTGCAACGGTTGGCGCAGGAGTTGGCTCGACCTGAGCGGTTTTTCCGGTTCCGCTTGTGCTCATCATCATGAAAAATATTCCTCCAATGACTGCTGCCATAACAACCACCAAGACAACAAGCATCAACATTTTTTTATCTCCCTTTTCGTGAGGAGCATTTCCGCCGGTTGGCATAACCGGTTCGGGTTTCCCTGGGGGAGGAGTAATTCCCGGAGGCATAGAGCTCATATTGGGAGTTGCGGTTCCCGTGGGCGGAGTTGGTGTTGATGCCATCGTTGACATTGGTGCTGCCGCGGGAGCAGCAGGCATTTCGGGAGCCGGTGGCGGTGTTGTAACCGGCGCTGATACAGGTGTTTGCATCGCAGGATCGGTACCTGTTGGAGGAGGTGGAGGAGTTGTTCCCATAGGAGTTGCCGGGGCAGTTGCACCTTGCGGTGTTTGAGCATTATTGTTTGATTGATTATTCTGGTCCATATTTATTGGTTATCAACTGCAGCGGATGTTGTTGCAGTTTTTTCTCCGCTTATCTTGACTAGTTCTCCAAATGCATCAACGACAGCCTTCTTTGCGTTCAAAACAGTCTGACGGGTTGCAAGAATATCTCCTCTAAATTGATTGTAAAGTTGCATAATCGCGATTCTCAAAGTGCTGTCATCACTTATAGTTGTCGTGTAAGTTTTCTGGGATTGTGCTGTGACTGCAGTTTGAGCCGTTGCAACCGCGGTTTCGGCAGTCGCTATTGCTCCGTCAAGAGCAACAGTATCTTTGCCCGCAGTTTTAAGAGCACTGGATTTTTCTTTGAGTTTGGCAATAATCGAAGTCATTCTGGATAAAACTTCAGTCATATTGCCGGTCATTTTTGTGTTGTTTGCAGCAATATTATCGTTAATTTTCTCAGTGATTGTTTTCTTTTTTTCATCTTTAATTTTTGCGATTTGATCCTTAAATTGTTGCATTTTATCTTTCATCGCGTCTTTTTGTTCGGGTGTTAGATTTTTTGTCTCAAGTTTTACATCTTTTGCGGTGGTCATGAGAGTGGTTTTCGCAAAACCGGGTTTATCACCTATCGATTTCAATGGAGGTCGTGCCGCAGATTCGGAAGATGTGCTCACCGTTGTAGGCATAGTATCTTCAGCGTATACTTTTGATACTCCGATAACCATGACTATAATGAGGAAGAAGATAATTTTTTTAGCCATGAATTAATCTTATTTTATTTCGCGTTCACTTGTCAAGTTATGGATCAGTTTATTTGCGGTAAGATTAGGTTGCAGATTTTACGCTCTCAATGTAAAGACAATAATCGCAATTCTTGTTTGCCTCAGGAATCTTTCCACTATCGAGACAATTTTTTATCTCAACAAGAGTTTCTTCAATCCAGGATGTGTCCCCTTTGTAAGGAATAAGTTTTATTTCAAAATCGAGCCTGGCATCAAATGCCTCGCGATCCGTGTTACCGTTGCAATAAACAAAATACGCGGTATCAGAGACTTCATATCCGTTTTTTCTAAAAAGCCACTGATAAATTTCAACCTGCCTTTTATAACTCCCTTGCCACTCGGCATCAATAGTTATTTCTCCTTGTTTTGATGTCGATTTATAGTCGACGATGATTAATTTTCCATCATCGTCACGCCATAAATCATCTATTCCTCCAAAAACTAGAAAGTTGGTAGGCGCATGAAGATATCTGATTCCACGCTTTGCATCTCTCCATTCATCAATTAGTTCGTGAGCCAGGGGAACCGCATTTATTCCATAATGCTTGACCATAGGATGTGTCGAACCTTTTGCCCTGTGAATATCGAACTCTTTTTTTAATAGTCGGTCGACGGCAGAGTTTAGTGTAAAAGGAAATCCTGGAGGTTTATCTATCCCGAGTCTCCTGTCAATATAAAAACAACGTTTACAATTAACATAATTCTCGATTCTTGAACGGCTAAGTTTAAATGGAGTTTGAGATCCGGGAGAATAAAGCGAGTAGGTTCTTTTTCCTGTATAATAATCTGACATTACTTCGTAATATTATATTAGCTCCATAATATAAAGTCCACTTATGATAAAGAACAAAACAAATTCTAAAATAGTTTCTGAAAATGCCAGAGTCGCTGTCAGTTTTTCTGACAAAATCTTCGGTATGATTCTTGAAAAAAATTCTCAAGGTTTGATCTTTGAAAGTAGATTCGGGATTCATACTTTTTTTATGAAAAAACCAATTGATGTTTTAATTCTCGACAAAAATAATAGAGTTGGGCAAATTAAAAAAAGTTTAAAACCGAACAGAATCTTTTTGTGGAATCCTGTTTTTTCAAAAATCATTGAACTACCTGAAGGCTCACTTGAAAGGTCAGGAACGAAAAAAGGAGATATTTTAGATTTTTAATTTGGTGACTTTAATTGGCTCTCCTGTTAAATAGCAAATGAACAAAAGAATAACGGTTGCCCCAAACAAATATGGAATAAAAGCTCCCAAAGTTTCAATGAAAGAATGTGAATTATCGCCGGATTTCACAAACGCCCAAATTAAAAAAGCGAAGTACAAAATAAATACCAATATTCCGCGGTAAGTTACGGGGTACCATCCAAATCCGTATTTAGATCTAAACCAATATTTTCTTTTACTTTCTTCCATCTGATTATATTTTTGAGGAATTTATTTATATGGTATCATAGTAGGCGTCTAATGAAAAATATTTTCAAAATAATAAGTATTTCAAAACCGCTTCACGGTCTTGTTCTTCTAATCGGATTCCTAATTTTGACTTCTTCAGCGCTGCAGCTTGTCGCGCCACTTTTGTCGAAATTTATAGTTGATGAAATTACAGCAAAACTCACGGGACATCCTGCAAATCTTACGCGCCTCATCACTCTAATAATTGTCTCTTTTATCGCAAACTTTGCCGGAGTTCTGATAAATTCCATTTCCGATAGATTGGGCGACCATTTTGCAGGAAAATTACGTCAGTTTTTGACGGAAAAATTTTATGATAAAGTCTTGACCCTCCCGCAGAGTTACTTTGATGGACAGCTTTCCGGAAAAATTATAAATCAGCTCAACCGCGGAATTTTTACTATCTATCAATTTCTAAATGGTGCATCTAATTTTATGCTTCCAACTTTTGTTCAAAGCCTCTTTACGATTGTTATCCTGGCAATCTACAATTTACCAATTGCGTTCTTTACATTCATCCTTTTCCCTATATATCTGGCACTTTCTTATTATTCAACCAAAAAGTGGGGAGAGCGCGAGGTCGAAAAAAATCAAATTGAGGATGTAACTCGCGGGAGAATAAATGAGGTAATTTATAATATTCGTCTTGTAAAAGGATTTACAAAAGAAAAACATGAATATGATTTTGTGTCGGAAAGGCTCACAAAAATAAATAAGATTTATGCAAAGCAGAGCTGGACCTATCATAAGTTTGATTTTGCACGAAACCTTTCTCTAATTGTTATTTTATTCGCCATAAATATTTTAGTTTTTTACAACACTTTTATTGGGGTTTTGACAATTGGAGAAATGGTTTTAATTTTGCAGTTATTTAATCAAGCGCGCATTCCTCTCTTTGCGATGTCATTTATTTTGACACAAGTCCAACAGGCGGAGCAGGGAAGCCGTGAATATCTTGAGATACTCAATATTCCGTCAGCTGAAAATTATCACGAAAAAAGCGACGCAAAAAATATCGACAATCCGGAGATCGAGTTTAAGAACGTTTCATTTAAATACGAAGAATCAGAGAAGGTTTTAAATGATGTGTCGTTTGTTTTATCACCAAAAGAAAAAGTTGCTCTCGTCGGACATTCGGGTGCAGGAAAAAGTACTACAGTGAATTTAATTATGAAACTATATAAACCTACGGATGGGCAAATATATCTCAACAAAAAGTCATATTCAGAACTTTCTCCACTTTTTGTTAGAAATAATATTGCTCTGGTTTTTCAAGAGAATGAACTATTTTCATCGACGGTCAGAGAGAACGTTGCATATGGAAAATCAAATGCCTCGGAGAAAGAAATAGTCGATGCATTGAAAGCCGCAAACGCTTACGATTTTGTAAAAAAACTTCCAAAAGGTTTGGATAGCAAAATTGGCGAGCGCGGGGTAAAACTCTCCGGAGGTCAAAAACAAAGGATCCAAATTGCCCGTGCGATTCTTAAAGATGCTCCGATTCTTATCTTAGATGAGGCGACAAGTTCTCTGGATGCAAAGAGCGAACGCGAGGTTCAGAAAGCGCTTGAAACATTGATGCGCGGAAGGCTTACGATTATTATTGCCCACCGTTTTTCAACGATTCAAAACGTAGATAAAGTCATAGTTATTGAGGATGGAAAAATTGCAAACTACGGAACACCAAAAGAATTATCAAAGCAGAAAGGCCTCTATTCAGAATTATTAAATTATCAAATTGAAGGAAACAAAAAACTTCTCGAGAGTTTTGAAATCTACTGATGGAAGTTTAGTCACTAACTTAAAGAGGAAGTAAGTAGTTAATCTTCGCCTTTTTCTGCAAATCGGTTATCAATGCTTGAATCTTATCGTTTGCCTTTTGCTGCTCAAGTTGTTGTTTAACTTGGGATGCAATTGTTGCAGAATCCGTTCCCTGGGGAATTGAATCCTGATTTTTTGAAATATAATCATCAACTTCTTTCTGGCTTACGGTTACATCTCCAACCATTTTTTTAAGCATCAACTGAAGTTGGATTTGATTGTTAAGATCTGCGCGGGTCATACCTTGCTGTGCAAGAAGTAAATCAATGTTTTGTCCTTGAGAGCTGACGCTTTTTTCTATCTTTCCAACTTCGTTCTTAACCTCCTGATCCGAAACGCTGATTTTTCTTTTCTCGGCTTCCTGGCGAACGAGTTGTTCGGTTACGAGAGATGTTAAGACGGTTTTTCCATCCTTTTTCTCGAGTTCTTTTATAAGTTGAAGTCTTGTGATAGGCTGTCCATTTACTGTTGCGACGATAAATTGATTTTTAAAAGTCCATCCCAAAATTAAAATAACAACGATTACAATTACAGCGATAACATTTTTGACGGGAATTCTTGACGCGCTTTTAAGAGTTGGAGAAGTTGTTGAAACGCTTTTTGCCGGAGCTTTTGCTGTCGAAGTTTTTCTTGCAGGAGTTGCAGTTTTTCTTGTCGATGTAGTTTTTTTTGTTGCCATTTCGATGATTATAACAAATATTTTTTCAAAAGGAATAGGGATTTTTTGGAAAAATTATTTTTTCCAACGCTTTAAAGTGGGGATTACTTTTTGTGCCAACTCTTCGGCAGCATTTTGTTCAAAATTTAAATCGTCCACCATATTTGCAACAGATCTACCAATCATTTGATCAAGTGTCAGATTTGGTTCTCGGAAGTTTCCTTCCTCAAAACAGAACTTGCAGTACTCATTGCTTGCTGTTCCATCAGCATTGGTTCCATAGAATCCCACACCTAAAGGCATTCCGCAAGATTGGCATCTGGGTTTATCGTCCATTTTAATCGTCGTCAACTTTCTTATGTCCGTTTGAATGTCCATTCCCGTTGGTTACGTTTCCGCCGGAATCACCATTACCTGTAATTATAGTTTTTGGATGAACAATTGGTTCGGGAAGTTCCGACAGCATTTTATTTACAAGCGATTTATTTGCTCTTTCCATTTGTCCCATTATCGATCGTTCGATATAACCCGTGTCGATACGCTCAAGCATTCTTTCAAGCTGCGGATCGGCTTTTTTAATTCCGAGTTCCTTTTTAATATCTGCCAAAACTTCAAGAATTTTTGTAATCTCTTCTTCGGCGATCAAATTGACTCCAAGATGTACCTCATCTCTTAAAGTTGAAATATATGAAGATCTGTTTTGCGAAACGAGAACAAAAATCGAAAGAAAAATTGCCTCAAGTGAGACAACCATAGTAAGAAACCCAAAAGGGTAGGGATCGAATGGTTTGATTTCACTTACATATCCGAGATTTATTACTATCCAAACCGCAAAGATTATTACATGGGCAATAAGAAAAGGTGTGGATCCGCAAATCGATGTAAGATCATCTGCGATTTGTGTCAAAAAAGATCTTCCTCGAAGAGATTTTGCTTCAAACGATTTAAAAAATTGACGCCTGCTTTCGGTCCGTTTCAAAGAAGCCATAATTTAAGTTAGCATATTCAATTGCTTTGTGTAAACATATTATCTTTTCCATCCTCGAATCGGCGCAAACTTCAGTCTTTTCCATGAGGGACTTCTTGCGCCTTCTATATATATACTTTTCTTTCGCTTCGCGACAATTCCTTCGTATCCCAATTCGTTCATCGCATCATAAAATTCTTGTCCGTCTCCTTCAAATCCATCCACGGGCACAATATGTTGTGTCTGAGGGACTGTTGCCATAAGGATTTTTTTTCGATCTTCAAGAGGGATGTTTTTAAGATTTACTCCGTCGATATGTAAGATATCAAATGGATAATATACTATTCTTGCCGGCATACTCTTTGGAGGGACTACAAACTTCGCAATTCTTCTCATATCCTGCATCAATTCAAAAGCAGCCATTCCGTCTTCTGCAACAGCACATAGTTCTCCATCGAGCACCATATTGCGGTCGAGTTGCTTAAGTTCTCCTATAACCCAAGGAAAATCTTCTGAAAAAACTATTCTTTTTCTGCGTGAGTGAAGAAGCGCGTTTTTATTTCCGACAATTGCGATTCCACGATATCCATCAAATTTTGGTTCGTACGACCATTCCGGACCTGTCGGAATTGTCCTAGCATCACTTACGAGCATCGGGTTAACTCTGTCCGGTAATCGTTCAGGATTTCCGTTCTGAATTAAAGATTCAATCATCTAATTTGGAATAAACTACCGTTCTTTCAAGATACTGGTGTTGTACATGATCATAATGTCCGCCGCAAGTAATCAAATTTAACATAGGCTCGGTCGCAATCGAAAAAATTTGCTCAAGTGGAATGTTGTTTAAGTTATAATTCATAACTTTCGTTACCTTAAAAATATAAACTTTGTTTTGCGAATCTGTAATTTCGATTGTATCGCCGGTTGATAATTTTCCAAGATTCCAAAAAACTGCAGGCGCTCCGGTTTGAGTATCAAGGTGTCCATCGAGAACTGCAGATCCTTTTTCTCCGGGTTTTGGTCCGAGGTTATACCATGCTGTTTCAAAAACATTTTTTGGAACATCCATATTTCCTTTATCGTCCTTAGCAACGGATTCGACTCCGGTATCGACGTTTATCTTAGGGATTTTAATTCGTCGGGGAATCCCGACCGGATTTTGTTCAACTATTTTCGGAGGATCTATCCGTAAAGTCTTGTTCGATCTTAAATTTGAATAATTCAAACCTAAAAAAGCGCCAACAATAGCGCAAATAAAAATGATTGGAACAAGCAATTTTCTCATAAAAAAACCCTAGCCATGCATTCTCTACTCAATGCATGGCATAGGTAATTATTTTCCCTCTAGAATCCGGTATTCGGTGTTCCCGGAGTATTCTGTGAACTTGAGTTTGAACTTGGGGTTGGCGTAGTTGTAGGCGAAACAGTTTGTGCGTTAACAAAAGTTACGGCTACAAAGAACGCGAACACTGCGGTTAACAAACCCGCTGTGATTGCTTTATACATTTAAATCACCTCCCAACAACATTGGTCTATGTTACCGTCCGATTGTTAGACGGGTCTTCAAGGAGAGTAAGAGATGGGTAATTAAAAACTTAAGAAAAGCTCTTATTTCTTTCTTACTTTTATCTGTTTTTATTCTGTTTTTGAAAGTTTTAAATAGTTCTATGGCAGTAAAAAGAAAGTACAAAAAGAGGCCATACTACGGAAGGAAAGGCGGCACCGCAGAATATAAAGATCCTATGACATTTGATATAAATTCGACGCTTAAAGCGTTGAAGGACTATTACAATGGAAAGACTAACGATAAGTAAGATCAGCTTTCATCTTCCGCATTCGCCTCCGGGCTAGAGTCGATATCTGAGGGGAGTGATAAACTTTTAACCTCAGGCATAATTCCTTGTATTTCCCCATCTAACTGCGAAATGTTATTGTCCAGCGCCTTTATTTGAGCCTCACGTTTTTTCCACCTGAGTTGTGTCAGTCTCATATCGGAAGTATGTTCTTCCATCATAGCGTTGATTATGTCGTGATGCATATTGATTTTGTGTTTAAATCTGTCGCTGGTTATGTAGTCCCTAATCTTGATTAGGTCATCTTCAGAATGGTTTGCGCTTGCTTTTGCCGTTGCAACCTTCGCAATCAAAAATCTTACAACACGCGCAACATGCAGCGCGTGTTCGTAATCAGTAACCCAGACTCTTTCAACAAGATGAAACTCCTTCACATCGTTTGGTAAAACTTGCGTTACCAAAATACACTCGCTCGCATCAACTTTCCCCATATCGCTACGCAATTTTCCGAGCCATTTTTTATCCCATGCCTTGGCTCTTTTAGTTTCCCAAACAATAGACCCTGCCTCATTCCCTTTAAAATCCTTAACTTTTTGCCAGATGTCCGCGCCTTCAACACCTTTGGGTATTGGTAAAAATTCATCCGCCGGAAATTGAAGCTTAAGTTTTTCTTCAAGGTCAAGTTCCAAGACTTCTCCTTGAAGTTGTTGAGATCCCTGCTTTCCTTTTCTCTGGGCGTCCTCAAGCGCCTTTTGCATGTCGGCAAGCCTCTTTTCGTACTCGAGTTTGTCCAGTCTATATTTTTCATTAGACTCTTTTGAGGCTTCCGCTTTTGCTTTTTCTTCTATATCTTTTAGTTTTTTTTCTTGTTCTGCTTCTCTTTGTTCATTTTTAACCTGCATTTCTTTGAGGAGCTTGTTTAGTTCCTGAAGTTGGGTTTGCAATAATTTATTTTGCTCTTTAAGCTCTTTCTTTTCTTCTGCCGATTCCTGGAGTTTTAGTTCGGTTTCTTTACTTGCCTTTTCCCGAGCCTCTTTTATGGCTCGTGCGTTTACTTCTTCTTCGAATTGATGAATGAAGACTTCTGAAAGTTCAAATTCTTTTCCGCAGTGTACACAGGTGATTATGTTGTTCATAAGTAGGAAATATTATAGATCGGAAGAAACTTTATTTAAAGAGCCGTTTGTCTACAAGCAATTGACATGTAAGGAATATTTGCTTACATTAAAATTATGGAGAACCAAACGCAAACACCTAATCCTGTAACGCCGAATCCTGCTCCGGTATCAAGTCAAACAGTTTATGCCGGTTTCTGGATAAGACTGGCAGCATACGTCATAGATGTAATAATTTTTGGAATACCTTGTTTTATCATCTCGTTTATAATTCTGGCGCTTCTTGGTATCAATGGTACAGCTAAATCCGGTGAAAACCTTATATATGTTATTTTTGCAGTTTTTTGGCTTCCAATTAATCTTTTCTTTGTAACAAAATTTGGCGCGACCCCAGGAAAGATGTTTTATGGTCTTAAGATAATAAAAGAGAATATGGCTCCGCCCAAACTTTTAACAGCATTTGTAAGAGAAGTTTTAGGAAAAATTGCTTCAAGCATGTTAATAAATTTAGGATATATTTGGGCTGGCTTTGACGGTCAAAAGCAGGCGTGGCACGATAAAATTGCGGGAACGCATGTAATAATGACCAAACCAGTAAGAGGATTTAAGAAGTTTTCGATTTATTTGATCGGTATTTTTCCTTTACTTCTCGTTCCTTTGGCACTTTTTGCGGCAATTGCGTTGATAGCCATAAATCCGGCTAAACAATTTGCTCAAGCAAATGACATAAAACGGATGTCTGATGTTAATGCAATTGAAAACGCCGTACAACAATACAAAGTTGATAACAATGGATCTATTCCTCCGGAGATTACCACGTCTTCGCAAACTATCGGAAGCGGCGGAGCGGACCTTTGCAGCGCTCTTTTAGGAAAATATTTGGCGGCGATTCCTGTGGACCCATCAATTAAAACGAGTGCTCCGACAAGTTGTGGGAGTGCTTATGACACCGGTTACACAATTTTTCAGCTACCAAACGGAAGTGTTACCGTATCAGCGCCCCAGGGAGAGCTTAATAGAAACATTTCGATAACGCGTTAAGAAGGGGCCTAGATTATTCCTCGGAGAGCAGTTATTGCTTCTCAAAATAGAGGGTGACGTTTGAGGTGACTGTTTGGGTTCCGGATTGAATGTCGGGTATAACGCGCGCTTCTCCTACGGCCGGAGCTGCATTAAGTGATTTAGTATCGTACATTATTGGTCCGGGGGTTCCACTTTCAACTACATTTGTAATTCTCCCGAGCTTTATTCCAAGTTGGCTTGCAAGCTTTTGTGCCTCTTGCTTTGCATCATCGATTGCTTTGCTTCGTGCCTCGCGATAAAACTTGTTCATATCACCAATCGTTGATCCATTATTGTTTACATTGGTCGCGCCGGCATTTGTCGCAGCATCGATGACTTGGGGAGCCTTCTTTGCATCGGTGACTTTTATATCGACTGTTGCGTTTCCGGTGTATCCGTTTTGCGTGCTTTTTCCTCCTCCCAAAGGTTCATAGACAATGTTTGGATTTACAGAAAAACTTGAGGTTTTAATATCTGCTTTATTAACTCCAAGAGCTGTGACTGCTGCGATAATCTTATTATTTACTTCGCTAATCTTTTGTTCGGCCTCATCAGATGTCTTTGCATCCTGAACCATAATTCCTGCTGAAATATTAATCGTGTCGGGAACGACATCAACTTTTCCTTGTCCTTCTACTGAGAACTCATTAGAAGTCTTGCTAGTCACAGAAAGCGGGAGTGAGAGCCCAAGTAAATTAACTAGCCAAAGAAAAACAAAAGCAAGAATAGCAGTAAGGAGAATGGAAGTATTAAGTGGAGATATCCTATTTGGTTGCATCAGTATATTTAACTAAAAAATTATGTTTATTGTCAATTATTTTATTCGTATCTTAATGCCTCAATCGGAGACAGTTTTGAGGCGCGGATGGCAGGTGCCATTCCGAAAATTATTCCTACACCTACCGAGAATCCGAAAGCGATAAATATTGACCAGGTTGTAACTTGAGATACTAAAAACTTTGAAAGAATATATGAAGCCCCAAGTCCGAAAACTATTCCTATTACGCCTCCAGTCAAGGAGAGGAAAACGGCCTCGAGCAGAAATTGTTTCAATATATCCATACGTCTTGCGCCCAACGCTTTCCTAAGTCCTATCTCACGTGTGCGTTCGGTTACCGAAACAAGCATTATATTCGCGACCCCGATTCCCCCGACAAGCAGCGAAATAGCGGCAATTCCACCAAGCGCAAGGGATAAAATGTTTGTAATATTGGTTACGATATCAAGACTGGATTGTGCTGTTTGTATAGTGAAGTCATCCTCTGTCAAACGCCGTAAGAGAACTTTTTTGATTTGGTCAGTGATAAAAGGTATTTGACTTTCTTTATTTGCTGCAACATAAAGAGCATTGATTTGATTTATCCCAAACTGCTGGCGCGCAGCAGCGATTGGAATGACTGCCGTATTATCCTGATCGATTCCAAAAAGAGAGCCGCGTTTATCAAGAACTCCAATAATAGTATAGGTATTGTTACCTATAAAAAATCTTTTTCCGATCGGGTTTTCGCCATTGAAAAGACTATCCTGGATTGTTTGACCTACAATTGCGACTTTTGCTCCCGATTGATCTTGACCCAGAGAAAAGAATCTCCCGCGTATAATTTTTGCATTCTTAACGGTGGCGGGATAGTTCGAGGTCGTTCCAAGAATAGAAACTCCTTTATCCTGATGATTTTTATATCTCACTGTTGCCTGTTGTTGAATAACAGGTCCAACATTTGCAATGGTTCTAATCTTCGCTTCAATATTTGTCGCATCACTAACTGTAAGTTTATTGACTTGAACTCCACCGGGAGTCCGCGCGCCTCCGATGCGGCCGGGAATAACAAAGATAAGATTTGATCCAAACCCCTGAATCTGATTGGTAATGTAGCTCTGAAGACCTGTTCCAACTGAAACCAAAAGTATAATTGCAAAGACCCCGATTATTATTCCAAGAGTTGTCAAAAAACTTCGGAGTTTATTTGCGGCAAGCGCTTTGTAGGCAAGCATTACAAGTTCTCTGGTTTCCATATTTTTTGTTTAGTTCGAAATCTTTTAATTCACGATCACACCATCGGTAAGTTTGATAATCTTCTTTGCCTGATTTGCAATATCTGCTTCGTGTGTAATCAAAACAATCGTTTTTCCGTCACGGTTTAATTCTTTAAGTATTTTCATTACGTCCTGGCCGGATTTCGTATCAAGGTTTCCGGTAGGTTCGTCTGCGAGAAGAAGTGCCGGGTCATTCATTAGAGCACGGGCAATTGCGACTCTCTGCTGTTGGCCGCCCGACAATTGGTTCGGACGATTATTCATTCTTTCTCCGAGTCCGAGTTTTTCAAGAAGTTCTTTTGCACGCGTGTTTCTTTCGTCCTTACCTTTACCGGCGTAGATTGAAGGGAGAATTACGTTTTCAAGAGTGGAGGAGCGAGATAGTAAATTAAATGACTGGAAAACGAAGCCAATTTCTTTATTGCGCAAATCCGATAAGTCATCTTCTTTGAAGTTCGTAGTATTTGTTCCATTTAAAATATATTTGCCTTTCGTAGGTGTATCAAGAAGACCTATTATGTTCATCAATGTAGACTTGCCGGATCCTGAAGGCCCTGTGATTGCAATAAAATCGCCTTTCTTAACACTTAACGAGATTCCCTTGAGAACCGGGGTAGTTACTTCTCCTGTAACATAATCTTTTGTTATGTCTTTTAATTCGATAACAAAGCTACCTACCATATTAGTTTGAGGAAACTATTTTATCTTTGGGTATATTAGTCGGATCAGCCGCAACAATATCACCCTCGGATAAACCGTCAATGACTTCAACAGAAGTGTCATTTTCAATTCCTGTCTTTATTTTTCTCTTCTCAAATTTCGAGTCTTTTTTAACAAGAACTTCATCATCATTTTCGATACTCGAAAGTGAGATCGTCAACACATTTTTTTTCTTTCGAGTAATTATTTGTGCGTTTCCGTTCATTCCTATCCGGTATCGATAATCCGAATTGATAGGCATATTGGCGCGGACGTTATAGGCATTTCCGCCGGTTGATGTTGTATGTGTGACAAAATCTATCTTATCGACAGCAATATTGATTGTTTCATCAGGATACGAATCGAGGATGAGTTCAACTTGTTGTCCGTCACGGACTTTTGCAATATCCGCTTCATCTACTTCCATCTTGAAAACCAAAGAATCAGGATCGACAACCGTCCAAACATCTGTAACACCAACGTTAACGCCGGTGCTATTTACGTCCGCGCGAGTCAGAATTCCATCGATCGGCGTCGTTAATACTGATTGTTCACGCGCTAAAGTTACAAGTTCTACCGATTTCACCGACTTATCCAAATCAAACTGGTTATCTTCAAGAATTCTTTTAACGCTCCCATTAATTGCGGTAGTCGGTGTTTCATTATTGTAATTTTCTTTTGTCTGCTCAAAACTGTTTCTCTCCTTTGAGTAATCGATCAAAGCATTTTCAAGATTTTTCTGAGCAGTCCGTTGGTCAAGTGCTGCAATTGTCTGAAACTTTTTTACAAAATCTCCCTGTGAAGCCCCCAGATATGTAAGTTTTCCACCGACCAAAAAAGAAAGCTCCGCAAACCTATCGGCAGTTACCGATCCGGTGATTGAGATTGACTGCACAAGATTTGTCTTTGTAACAGTTTCTGTCTCGACAGGTTTTGGATTTTTGGGGCGCAAGAAGAAACCTAAAATAAGAGCAACTATTATAATAGGAATTAGGAGTATCTTATTTTTTGCAATAATAGCCAAAAATTTATTCTTGGAATTGAGAATCATTTGATAAAAACTGCCTAAAAAAATTATAGCATTTAAAAACTTATTCGTCTGTTTATTAATATAAAAAGACTTCTAGTTTTTGCTTACTTATCGTTTTTTGTTGAATTATAGGTCTCTTGAAGTAAAAAATTTCCGGTGCTATAATCTCATAATAATTCTGCCCTTCGTAGTTTACCTCAGGGCGATTAAAACCCCGATCGTAAACACACCAACTACTATGGATGACGACGAGGAGTTTTGTTTTTAAATGCCCGGTAAAGCTGATTGTTTGCAATAAATTGCTTTTGCTTGATTAATCAAAACAGTTATTGTATAGTGGCCGTATGAAAAAGGCAGCGTTTTTCATAAGTTTATTTCTTCTTTTTCCTCAAATTGCTGATGCTGATGTTCATGTTACAACGACTGGGGATTCTTCTGTGAATGTTTCGTCAACTACTCAAGGAACTTCAACAACTTGTATAAATGGAAACTGTACTACAACCGGCGGAGGAGGGCACACAACGGCGACAGTGAATGGAAAAACTTATGAATCGGATGGAGATTTGGATGTTAATGACGGAAATGCGCAAGTTCATGTAAAAAGTTCAACCGGATCAAATTCCGTTTCGGTCAAAAGTTCGACTTCCGGTAATTCAAATACTTCTGTCAATTCTAACTCCGGAAACGATAGTGAAAATGATCGCGACGGCACCGCAACAAGTGAAGCAAAGCAAAAAATAAAGGATGCGGAGGAAAAAGTTAAGAAACAAGTAGAAGAAGCGAAATTAAAGCAGCAATCAATCATCGCAAAGCTATTTGCGGGAATAACTGGAATATTTCACAGGCTTTTCACGACGTTTAAATAAGTTCAAAGGTTTTGTAGTTTCCGTTTTCTTAGCCTGTTTGTAGATCTAATACTTCATATACTAAGATATCTTCTTTTAATATTTAGAAAACATCTGTAACCAAAGTTAAGAACAAAGAAACGGGACTAATTTTTTTCTTTTGCATTTATTACCAAAAAAGGTATTGACAAGGAATTTTTCGTCTGCTATATTTGCCTAACGAATCTGCCCCCAATTCAAGGGGGTTTTTTTATGGACAACAATTCAACAACAATCCAAGATCCAATCGCAATCAGTGTTGCAATTCCTCAGGAAGATGCTGTTAAAAAAGCTGGCGAATCAATTATAGAAAAAATAAAGGGTTTACTTTTTTTTGTTACGTCAGCAGCTGGCGATGGAATGACGGTAAGCAAAAGTAAATTCTCGTCCGCTCGTATGCCACGATTCAATAGTAAAAATATTCTCCGCGTAATTGTCCCATTGGTAATAGTTGGGATTTTAGTTTTTGCAGTTTTGGCCGCGACTAGGAAAAGCCCGAGCGTTGCAGGTGTTGCAACAAGTACAGCTCTTAATACCAATACGGAAGTTAAATCAACATCAATAAATAAGACTTTTACCTTTCCGCTTAAAGATGCCAATGGCAAGGAGAACGGTAGTTTTACATACACAATCGAAAACGCGGAACTCCGACACCAAATAGTAATTAAAGGACAAAGCGCAACGTCTGTTGCAGGAAGACAATTTCTTATCATCAATTTGAAAATAGTGAATTCTTTAAAACAAGGTCTTGAGATTAATAGTCGCGACTACTTAAGAATTTCAGTAGACGGAAACAATGGGGAATGGTTTGCTCCGGACATTCACAATGATCCGGTTGAAGCGCAAGCAATCTCTACAACAAATACTCGAGTAGGAATTGCACTCAACGACACCGATAAAAATATCAAACTTCAGGTAGGGGAAATCGACGGCAAGAAAACAATTATCCCGCTCACCTTTAAATAATCGTCAGTTTACTTATATATAAGTAAATGAACTGGGGCAGGAAATATTTCTTGATAATTCTAACATTATGTCTTTGACGAAAAACAAAACAAAACAAGAATTACTTCAAGAAATTGAAAATGCATTGGGAGCTGTGGACTTCGGCAGTATCGAGATTTATGTTCAGGATAAAACGGTAACTCAGATAACGGTCCGCAATATTAAAAAAACTTCTATCAATATTACTTCTCAAGTCCAAACAGATATTCAATCAAAAGTTGAAAATAGCAATGAAAGTGTCTTTGCGATTAGAACCCGTTTTAATAGGACAGATTAGGGTAAGGAAAGAGTAAGATTTCAATTTAGGGTATTGACAAAGGCTAATCGCAGACGTATAAATTATATAAATTCGAGCTGACCGCAAACGGAGGCTTCTCTACATAATCAATCATAAGATTGTGTTGAGGAGTCTCCGTTTTTTTTGCTTAAAACAAGATAAACGGCAGGGAACGAAGTGTGACCATTTAGTTGGTCAATCATAGTCGAAAAGGAGGTGAATTTATAAATGACAAATTACAAAAAACAATTAGTTTCAGTTATCGCAGCAGGAACAGTCTTACTTCAATTAGCAGGACCGGCTTTTGCTAGCGATACTATTCAAATTTCTGGAAACGGAGCAGGATCTGTTAATGCTGCAACAGTAGCACAAACAAATACCACAACTGTTTCTCAGTCTAACACAGCAAATGTCACCAATAATGTTACCACGAACGCAAATACAGGTAATAATGATGCAAACTACAACACCGGAGGAGACGTTACAGTCCACACTGGTGCTGCTAGCACAACTGCAAATGTTACTAACACCTTGAACAGCAATGCTGCTCAGGTTGCAGGTTGCAATTGTGGTTCAAACACAGACGTCAACATTTCAGGAAACGGAGCATACAGCCAAAACCAAGTAGGATTGGAGCAATCCAACACTACAACAGTTGGTCAAGCTAACAGCGCAAACGTTACCAACAATGTTGAAGCAAATGCTAAGACCGGAGGAAATGATGCAAAACTCAACACTGGCGGAGACGTCATGGTTGTAACTGGACCAGCAACTTCAAATGCAAACGTTAAAACAACTGCGAATTCAAATTCAGCAGTCGTCGGCGGAGGCATGGGAGCAGCTGTAACTCCAACAGCATCATTCAAAATCGTCGGAAATGGAGCAGGCAGCAATAATTGGATTACTGCAGGCCTTTCAAACTCCACAACCGTTGGTCAAGCAAATTCGGCAAACATTACAAATAATGTTGAGTCGAACGCTAAGACTGGTGATAACGATGCCAATTACAACACTGGAGGAGATGTATTAATCGGAACCGGTGCAGCATTGGCAGGTGCAACAGTAGACAACATGGTTAATTTCAATTACGCCAACGTTGACTGCGGATGCACATGGGACGTTCTTGCTAAGATCGATGGAAATGGAGCTTCTCCATTCTATTGGTTCCCAACGCAAGATAGTATCCTTCTCAGCCTTGATAACACACAAACAGTTGGTCAAGCCAATGGCTACAACCAAACTAACAATGTCGATGCAAACGCTAAGACCGGATACAACGACGCAAACCTTAACACAGGGTCAGTAATGGGAGGAGATGATCCAGCAATCATAACTGGACCAGCTACTAACATGACCGGTGTTACAAACAGCGGAAACGTTAACACAGTTGGATCAACCCCACTCGTGCTTCCTCTTCCTGGAGGAACATCAGTTGGAGTTTCATTCAACTTACAAGCTTTGTTGGCTTTCTTCGGATTGTCAATTCACTAAGCTTTAAAGATTACTTGGTGGAGTGCTTTTGTTAGCACTTCGACAAAAGCACTCTCCAAGTTTTCTAAAAAAATAAATTAAGAAAGAATAAAAACAAATTTTTACAAACAAAAATGAATAAAAAATTACAAAAAGTATTATCGATAACAATAATAATAATCGTACTGTTCGGTAAAATTTTAGTTCCGGCAGTGGTCCTTGCTGACGATGCTCCCACAGCGCCAACTCCACCTACGGCGCCTACTGCTCCTGAAGCACCGAAGGCGCCAGATGCGCCAAAAGCACCCGATGCACCCACACCGCCAACCGCACCCGAAGCGCCAAAAGCACCCGATGCACCCACACCGCCAACCGCACCGACAGCACCTGTTGCTCCAACACCACCGGCAAATCCTAACCCGAATGCAACTACAACAAATCCAACGACCCAAACTGAAGGAACCGGAACCAGTGCAAATGGAAATGTCGGAGATACATCAATTACTACAGGAAATGGATCGAATGACGCAAATCTCACAACAGTTGGGAACAATAATGTAGCAACGGGTGGATCTTGTTCTGCATGTGCAGGAGGATCCGGTGGATCGGCAACAATATCAGGAAACGGAGCAAACTCCAACAATAATTCATCATCGAATAATTCAAGCTCTGCAAACACACAGCAAGGCAACAGCGCTTCCGTTTCTAATAATTTGACTCAAGGAACAACAACAGGAGGCAACACCGCATCATTAAATGTAGGTGATTCATCTATCCACTCGGGAGACGCGAATACGTCGGGAACAGTTATCACGGCAGTGAATACAAATGTAGACGGAGTTGCAGTCGCAACATTCAATGTCAACGACAATCAAACCGGAGATATAATTCTTGCTCCGGGTAATGCTACGAGCTCTTGCGGCAACGGATGCGGTGCACAAAACAATACCGGAGTCTCAGGAAACGGCGCCAACTCAAATAACGCAGCATCAAATAACACATCAAACAGCTCGACCACCGGACAATCAAATGACGCAACAATCGGAAGCAACCTTGACCTCTCTGCAAATTCGGGAGACAACTCAACAAGCTTTAATACGGGTGGAGATTCAAATATTACAACCGGAAACGCAAACGTCTCAGCAAACGTTTTGACAATGGCCAACAATAATGTCTCAGGAAACATTCTATATAATGTCGTGAACATTTTCGGAAATCTCGTCGGAGATATAATCTTGCCACAGTCAACGATCGATGCACTGATGTGTGGATGTAGCGGCGGATCCTCAACCGACGTCTCAGGAAACGGCGCCAACTCAAATAACGCAGCATCAAATAACACATCAAACAGCTCGGCGACAAATCAATCCAACAACGCGACCATCGGCAACAACCTTACATTTAACGCAACAACCGGAAATAATGACGCAAACTTCAATACCGACGGTGATTCATCTGTCACAACCGGATCGTCAAACGTAACAGCAAATGTACTGAACGTTGCCAATTCAAACATCGATGGTGGAACATGGTGGCTGGTTATCGTAAATCAGGCAGGAAAATGGATCGGAAAAATTATGGGCGCACCGGATGGAGCAACGATGGCGGGATCCGCAGGAACAGAGTTTGAGGTAGATCCAAACACCGGCGCAGTAACCGCAGTCAATGGTAACGGTGCAGGATCAAACAATTCGGCATCCAACAACACGACAAACAGTTCTACAACCGATCAATCAAACAACGCAAACATTCAGAACAACATTAACTTGTCTGCAAACACCGGAGGAAACAAATCAAACTTCAACACGGGTGGAGATTCAAATATCACGACCGGAAACGCGCAGGTTATCGCAAACATCGTAAACTTTGTGAACAACAATATTACAGGCGGCGGAAAGCTCGTAGTAACAGTGGTAAACGTTTTCGGTAGCTGGCTTGGAAACTTTGTAACACCCGGACAATCCGATCCGAATGATCCGGCTCACTCACAAAACCCGCAAATGGGTGGGGGAAACAATAATTCGAACAACCCGGCAACTACGAATAATGGTTCGAACAACAATGGAGGATCAACAACCACAACTACGGTCACGACACCGCACTCAACTGTAACGACCAACAGTGATGGAACAGTATCCGTTACAACTGGCGGAAGTGTTGCAGGAGTAAGTGTTACAAATGAAGGACAAAACAATTTGTTTGCAGGACTCACAAAGAAAGCAGATTCAATAATTAATGCACAGAATATTGCAAAACCGATTGTTATAAATATGGCATGGATATTGTTTGCAATTCCGGTCTTGTTCATGTTCTATGTCGAGCGCAAATTCGCATTCTTGTCCGGTCTTGTTAAAAAAGGAGTTCACCTGCTCTTGTAAGAAAAGTTCTGCTCCAAATCTTACAGTAACTTCTTCGAGATTTTATTTTTTTTTGATAATCTTGAATCGCTTTTATGTTAAAAAAAGTTTTATTACTTGTAATACTGCTCCCTACTTTTACTCTCTCATTTCTGAGATTGGCTGAAGTTGCACTTGCCGATACGATTGAAGTCAGTGTCAACGGAAATGGATCATCTTCTGAAAATTCGGCGAATGTTTCCTCATCGAATAGTACAAATGTTACCCAAAGTAACGATGCAAATGTAAATAACAATGTTCAGAACAACGCAAACACGGGAAATAATTCTGCGTCATCAAATACAAATGGTACGACAGCGGTTCAAACAGGAAGCATAAACACCTCAACAAATGTTTCAAACAGTCTTAATTCAAATTCTGCAAACGGAAATTGTAATTGTACGGGAAGTTCCGACAGCGTTAACGTTACTGGAAACGGTGCAAATTCATCAAATGGAGCAGTTGTTTCAACACAAAACATTTCAAACGTTTCGCAAAACAACAGCGCGACGATAACAAATAACATTACAACTAACGCAAACACGGGAAATAATTCTGCAAATTATAATTCCGGAAATGTCACAATCAAAACAGGAAATATTAATTCAAGTGTAAATGTAAATAATGTAAACATTAATAACAATTCGGTAAGCGGTTTCGGAAATTCACAAGGCAATCTCAACGTTAACATTTCAGGAAACGGTGCAAACTCTGCTAACTATGTTTCATACGCCTCAAACAATGCGTTTAATTATACAAACAACAATCTTTACAATCTAACTAACAACATTATTAATAACCTTAATACCGGTGGGAATACGGCATGGGGTAACAATGGAGATGTTTTAATTGCAACCGGAGACATCGCAAGTGTTGTAAATATTACAAATTCCGGTAACAACAATTCAGTAGTTGCTGTTTGTCCTGCAACTCCAACCACACCAAGTAGTCCTCCGGCATCAACAGCAAGTACGCCAACATCGTCCAGCAGTTCTTCGGGGAGTTCAAACGGTCAGGTCTTGGGTGCTTCAGCAGGAACTACGCTTCCGGCAACAGGATCAATGTTTATCTACTTAATGACGCTACTTTGTTTCATAATGCTTCTGACGGGTTGGTATTTGCGTTTCTCAACAGGTGTGTCACCTCCTATGGCAATCCGAGTCTAGCTCGAATTGCGATATAATAAAGCAATGAAAGAGAAAAACAAAAACCCCCTAAAAAGGGTTTTTTTATTACTTTTTGGGAACAATAAAAAGCAGCAGTTCGGTTCATTTCTTATATTTTCGGCTCTTGCCTTGCTGTTTTTCATTTACTATCCACTCGTTCAACTCTTTATTCCTCAGAATCAAGTCGAAGTTCGAAGCCCAAACAGAATTTCGATTCCAAAAATCAGTACTGTTGCACCAATTATTTGGAATGTGGATCCGTTTAATGATGCCGAGTATCACGAGGCTTTGACTCATGGTGTGGCGCATGCCAAGGGGACGTCTCTCCCGGGACAGCCGGGCACAGTTTACATATTTGCGCATTCTTCAGACTTTCCGTGGCGCCTGACTCGATACAACGTCATATTCTTTAGGCTCGGAGAACTGGTTCGTGGGGATCAGATCGTAGTCACCCGAGATGGCCATGATTATATATATAAGGTACGTGAAGCACGGAAGGTTTGGCCTACAGAAATCAAATATTTAACTGAATCGAAGCAGAATCAATTGATTCTCCAAACCTGCTGGCCCATCGGAACATCGCTAATGCGCTTACTCGTCTTCGCCGACCCAGCATAGGTTAGTTTAAGTTTCCCCAAGAAAAAACCCTCCGCGAAATCGCTAAGAGGGTTTTTCCTTTACAAAAAACAATTAGTTAGTGTTACTTGAACCACCGACTGTTACACCTACTCCGGTAGTTGTTCCGCCAGTTGTGACAGAACTTGTTCCTCCAGTGTTAAAGCTTGAGGAATTGTTTCCGGTGTTGGATGAACTTATTACAGTAGTATTTACAACTGTTACGTTTTTCTGCTTAACGGTGTTTGAACTTCCGTTCAAAACAAAAATACCGTTGCTCGACAACGCACCATTACCTGAAATGGTTGCTGTGGTGTCACCAGTTTGACATCCGCATCCTGTGGATGTGTTTGTGTTTGTTCCACCGGTTACATCTACTGCTACTCCTGTAGTTGCAGGTCCGGTTGTGACGGTACTTGTTCCGCCAGTGTTAAAACTCGCGCTGTTACCTCCTGTATTTGAAGAAGAAACAACGGTTGTTCCAACGACTGTAACGTTCTTTTGAACAACTTTGGAACTGTTGTAATTAACAACAGCTGCTCCGTTGTTTGAAAGTGCGCCGTTACCCGTTATTGAAACGGTTGTGGAAGCAAATGCAGCAGCAGGCAAAACTGTTGCAGCAAAGAGTGCAGCGGTCGCGACCGCTGCGCCGATTTTAGTTTTTATATTCATTCATTAATTCACCTCCCTCCAGATTCCCTGCCATAAGTAAAAAGATAGGGAAACCAAACTTGAGAAAAGATGTGTGGAGTTTTAAATTAGTTTGTTTGGCACGACAAATAGTTTTCATAGGCAGTTCGCCAGTTGGCGAAATTATCGAAAAACTATCAGCGAATGTCGGGCAAACAATTGCTGAAGTCTTGATAGATTAAAGTATTTAAAAAAGCTTGTCAAGAGTAACTAACCAATATAAAATGTATCAACGTTATTGCAGTTTTGGCTTTATCTACGCTCCATTTGAAGAGTTTAAAATTTTTGTAAATTAATCAATTTTTTTTGCAATTTATCTCTTTCAAAACTCCCTCTTGACAAGCATTTAAGGTTATGATTATGATTATTACTGTAATTATGAAATCTGCCCATTTCACAAACAAAAGAGGTTTTACCCTCATTGAGTTACTCGTAGTCATTGGAATCCTCGCAGTTCTTCTTGCAATTACACTTATCGCTATTAATCCTGCAAAACAATTCTCACAAGCAAACAATACAAAGAGAAGGTCTGATGTAAATGCAATCCTTAACGCTATTGACCAATACGCAGCAGACAACAAAGGAACGCTTCCTACAGGAATTGACGGCACAAATCGTGATATTACAGATGCCGCAAATGGAGCCGATATTTGTGCACAGCTCGTCACAAAATATCTTGCAGCGCTTCCGGTAGATCCGCAAACAAATAATGGTACTGCCGTAACAGATTGTACAGCGAATTATGACGCGAACTATGAAGTAGTACAATCACAAAATGACAACCGTGTAACAGTTACTGCTCCAGCAGCAGAACTCGGAGAATCGATCTCGGTTACAAGGTAAGGTTCGAAATTAATTTAAAGGACAGCCGAGAGGCTGTTTTTTTGTGTTTATTCTATTGATTCTTTGCCCCACTTTTTGTTCGGCGATTAGGCAAAAAGTATTATTTTGTATTGACTCCCCAGGCCTCTTCTGTTAAAATTAAATTCAAGTTAGAGAGTGGGATGGTGGGTGAGCCCACCTTTTTTTTACTCTCAAAAGTTTAAGAATATGAGTTCAAAGTTGCTCAAGCACGATGTGCTTGATGCATAAAAATTTAAATATTAGTTTAGGGGTTGCTCAGATATTATATATCTGATGCATATTGAACTCCCTTAAACTAGAGGAGTTCAATATGGCCGTTGTACAAAGATCAGAATTTGCATTAGCTCTTAACCAAATCGCTTCGGAACGAGGAGTAGATCCTTCGGTGGTTTTGGATACAATGAAGAGCGCAATTTTGGCCGCATACCGCAAGGATAATCCAATTGAAGAGGAAGAAGTAGCTTTGTATTCGGTGGACCTGAACGAAAATACGGGTGAAACAAGCATATTAAAGGAAGGTAAAAATGTAACACCTCCGGGATTTGGAAGAATAGCCGCACAAACAGCAAAACAAGTTTTGCTTCAAAAAATTCGAGAAAAGGAAAAGGATGCCGTAATCTCCGAATATTCAAAAAGAATCGGAACAGTCGTCAACGCAATGATTTTGCGTTTCATCGGACCAAACATAGTCGTAGATATAGGAAAAGCTGAAGCAATTATTGATCAAGCCGACAAAATCCCAAACGAACAATACTTTCTCAATAAAAAAATGCCCGTTTATATTGCCGGAATCGATGAAGAGAAACGAGATATTGTTGTTTCAAGATCCAACCCCGGACTTATAGAAGGATTGCTTCGTCGTGAGGTTCCCGAGGTTGCGTCCGGATCCGTAACTATAAAAAAAGTTATCCGCGAACCCGGAAACCGCGCAAAAATCGCAGTCTATTCTGAAGCATCGGGAATTGATCCGGTTGGATCATGTGTTGGACAAAAAGGGGTTCGTATCCAAGCGGTAATTGATGCCTTAGATGGACTCGAAAAGATCGATGTAATCCAGTGGAGTGCTGATCCGGTCCGTTTCATTACAAACGCACTTTCACCTGCGAAGAATCTTACTGTAGAGATAGATGAAAAGGCAAGGACTGCAAAAGTATCGGCTCCCCGTGAAGAGCTCCCGTTGATAATAGGACGCGAGGGTCAAAATGTTCGTTTAGCATCAAAGCTTACAGAATATAATATTGAAGTTGAAGGACAAGATGAGGAACCTGTAGCCGAAGCAACGCCTTCCGGGAGTTCAGATAAAAAAGTAAAAGAAGAAAAACCCAAAGAGGAAGTAGAGAAAGATTCTAAAGAAACCAAACAAGAGGAAAAAGTTGAGGAAAAGACCGATTCTCAGCCTCAAAAAACCGAATCAAAAGATGAAAAAGCCGTTGAAGAACCTCAAGAGGGCAAAGAAAATGGCGATGTTTCAGAAGAGAAAAAAGAGGAAACACCAAGCGAAGTAACTTCCGAACCGGTTGAAACAGCCGAAAACCCGGCAAAAACAGAGTAGCTGTCATGGGAAGTTTAGATTTACTTAACGAGTTATGGACACAAAAAAGATATCAAACACAAATGAGTTCCCTCCTGTTGTTTCGGTCCTAGGCCACGTTGACCACGGAAAAACATCTCTTCTTGATAAGATTCGTTCAAGCTCAATTGCTGCTCGTGAGAAAGGTGGAATAACTCAAAAGATTGGAGCGTCGGAAATTGAAATTAAACACGAAGGGAAAACAAGAAGAATTACTTTTATTGATACCCCGGGACACGAAGCATTTGCAAACATGCGCTCTCAGGGAGTAAATGCTGCAGACATTGTTTTACTCGTTATTGCAGCAGACGATGGGATAAAACCCCAGACGCGCGAATCAATCGGAAAAATTCTTGAAGCAAAACTTCCTTATATCGTAGTTTTTACAAAAGTCGATCTTGAAACGGCAAATATAGAACGCGCAAAGCAAACAGTTGTCAAAGAAGGAGTTTTGCTCGAAGGACTTGGAGGAGACGTTCCTTATCTTGGAGTCTCTTCAAAAACAGGAGAAAACATTCAGGCGCTTTTGGATCTAATAGTTTTAGTCTATGATCTTTCCGGAATTAAAAAGGATTCGGCAAAAGAGTTTTCAGGAGTTTTAATCGATGCAAAACAGGATAAGAGGCGAGGTATTGTCACGTCGATCGTAATCAAGCAAGGGAAGATTGAGATAGGAAAAGTTTTGTATTCGCACGGAAAACAGATCGGGAAAATTAGAGCAATAACCGATACTTTTTCAAAAAATGTTAAAGAATCAAAACCCGGAGAGGCGGTTGAGCTCCTCGGGATGACCGAGGTTCTACCTGCCGGATCAGTTCTTTTCGACCGCGAGGTCGAGCCTGCGCTTCAACCCCAAAGCAAGCCGGCGGTTACGCAGCCCACGGATATAATGGCTTTTTTGCGTGATGAGGCCTCGGATATTATTCCTGTAGTTTTGAAAACCGAAACGAGTGCCGAGATGGAAGCGGTTAAAAATGCACTTCCCGATAATATTAAGATAATTCTTGAAGGGCAGGGGGAAATTGCGGTCTCCGATATTCTTCTCGCTCACGATTTCCGTGCACTTGTCTTAGGTTTTAATGTTGATGCTACACGCGAGGCAAAAGCACTTGCGGATTCCGAGAAAGTTTTCTACAAATCTTACGGAATAATTTATCAAATGCTTGATGAAATGGTTCAATTGACTGCGGCAATCAACACCCAAGAGCAGGAAAAAGTTCTTGGGAGAGCACAGATTTTAGCTTCTTTTATGGGCTCATCAGGTGCAATCATCGGTTTAAAAGTCAATGAAGGAAGGCTTGCAATCGGTGACAGGATCAAAATCATGCGCGGAGAGAAGGAGATAGGAGCTTCCCAGATCACCACAATAAAGCACGGTAAGGAAGACGTGAAGGTAGCAGAGAAAGGCGCCGAATATGGAATAATGATCTCAGGTGAGGTTGACTTTGCTCCCCAAGATGCTATAATAGCCTATAGCAAAAAATAAGCCCGTTTTTTGTTCAGATAAAATAAAAGGCTATGAATTCTGACGTTAACAGCCAAAAAGATAAACTTCGAGACTTGATCAATGGTGCATCAAGCATAGGAATCATTGTGGGTCAAGGGCAAAATCTTGACGCATATGCTGCCGCACTTGGACTTTTCCTTACTCTTCGTGCAGAAGGTAAAAGTGTCCAAATAGTTTCAAGAGAGACCCCAACTGTTGAGGTTTCAAATTTATTTGGAATTGATAAAATTACACATTCCTTTGAAGGCCAAACAAAGATACTGACAATCTCGGCTCCGTATCGCGAGGGAGAGATAGAAAAGGTTTCATATAATATTGAAGGCGATCGCCTCAACGTCAACCTTTTTGCAGAAGGAACAGGAATTACATTCAGCGAGAAGGATATTCAATATATAAGAAAAGGTTCATCTCCCTCTTTAATTATCACGATTGGCGTCCAAAGTGAGGCAGAAATTACAAATTTTGCAGATCCCAAATCAGTTAAAACAATTCACATTGATCGCAATTTAGATAATTCTTTAATGGGAGATGTCGTAGTTGTTAATCCTTCGTTTACGTCATTTTCGGAAATTATTACCCAAATGATTCTTGATCTCTCGCTTTTCGGTGATGTTGATGCTTATCAGAATCTTATGGATGGAATTGCATATGCAACACGTAACTTTACACTTCCACAAACGAGTCCTTACGCTTTTGAATCGGCAGGATTCTTGCTTCAAAATGGAGCCAAGAGGAAACAAAAAGATAGCACCGAAAGACAAAATCGCGATGCCAATTTTCCGAACGCGGAACATTTTCTAAACCAAAGGCCCGAGTATCAGCAAAAATCACAACAAAAAATTCAAGATTATTCACAAAGGCCGCAAGTTCAGGCACAAAAACAGCCTAGACCCGAGCCCATAGAACTTCCATCATCTGAAGCAGCAAACAATGATTTCTTTGATGACAATCAAGCAATGACAAAAGCCGCGGGTGAATCAGAAAACGCTCCGCAAGATGAAATTCCCGAGGACTGGTTTTTGCCAAAAGTTTTCAAAGGTTCCAAAAAAGGAAACTAAGGATTATCCCGGGATTTTCAGACCCCCTATAATAAATATTGAAAAAGTTCTATCGATTTGGTAAAATATAGAGGATTAAAGATTAAGATTTTAGATTAGAGCTATTCTTTCTTCTCAATCAGTTAACATCGGTACCTAGAATTATTATGGCATTATCAGTTGACGATAAGAAAAAAATTATTGAACAGCACGCAACCGTAAAAGGTGACACGGGAAGTCCTGAGGTGCAGATTGCACTTTTGACTGCAAAAATACAGAAATTGACGGATCACCTTAAAATTCATCAGAAGGATTCACACTCAAGAAGAGGGTTACTTAATATGCTCTCAAAGAGAAGAAGACTTTTTAATTTTTTAATCAGAATGGACAAAGATCGGGGAGAAGAAATTGGAAAGAAAGTAGGAATGGCCGCATAATTCACAAATTACGCTCCACAGAACTTAAAAATATAAAGAACCCCGAATAATCAATGAAACAATCATCAAAGAAAATCGAAATCAATGGTAAGGAGATTACTCTCGAAACCGGAGTACTTGCAGGTCAAGCAACAGCCGCAGTTGTAGGTCGCATGGGAGACACAATGGTTATCGCAACCGTTGTAATGGGCCGAAACGATACCACCCTAGGATACTTTCCGTTAAGCGTTGAATATGTTGAAAGACTTTACGCCGGAGGAAGAATTAAGGGAAGCCGTTGGGTAAAAAGAGAAGGAAGACCAACAGATGACGCCGTTTTGGTAGCGAGGATGATTGATCGCTCAATCCGTCCACTATTTCCTAAAGAATTAAAAAAGGATGTTCAGGTTGTCATAACTGTTCTATCCGTTGATCTTGAAAACAAACCAGATATTTTGGCTGCAATCACCGTCTCAGCAGCTCTCGCAATCTCCAAAGTTCCATGGAATGGACCAATCGGAACGACCAGAATTGGACTTGTTAACAAAGAAGATAAAGAAGAGCTTATCGTAAACCCGCTCTCGCCTGAGTTGGCTACGGCAGAGTTGGATTTGGTAGTTTCGTCCCGACAAAATCGTTCGGTTATGATCGAAGCCGGTGCAAAACAGGTTGCCGAGAAAAAAGTAGATGAGGGAATAAAATTGGCCAAACAAACCAACACAAAAATTGAAGAAGCAATAAATGAGTGGGTAAAAGAGATTGGAGAGAAAAAAGTTGAACTTAAAAAAGACGAGAAAATGGAAGAAGTTATCATGCTTGTCCAAAAATCTTACAAAGATAAGATGGTCGAATTAATCGAAAAGGGTGTAGACCGTGAGGTAGGAGCAGAACTTCAGACAATTATCGACGCAATCTACGAACTTGAAAAAGAAAACATTGATGATAAAGGAAAAATTGCAGGAGCAGTTGATTATGTGTTCAAGAAAACAATTCGTGAAGAAATTATAAACAATAAAAAAAGACCCGATGGAAGAAAAATCGATCAGATTAGACCAATCTCGGCCCAAGTTGGAGTTTTACCCAGAACTCATGGTAGCGCAATTTTCACCAGAGGTGAAACGCAAGCCTTAACGATTGCAACACTTGGTCCTTCTTCAATGGAACAGCTTCTTGAAGGTCCCGAAGGTGAGGAAACAAAGCGCTATATGCATCACTATTCTTTCCCTCCTTATTCCGTTGGAGAAACAGGAAGAATGATGTCTCCGAACAGACGTGAAATTGGTCATGGGGCATTGGCAGAAAAAGCACTTGAGCCGGTTATTCCAGACGCTTCCGTATTCCCGTATGCAATTCGCGTTGTTTCGGAAATTATGTCTTCAAACGGATCGACTTCTCAAGCGGCAGTTTGTGGTTCAACACTTTCATTAATGGATGCCGGTGTTCCAATTACATCTCCTGTTGCAGGAATTGCGATTGGTCTTATGACAAAAGAAGACAAATATGTTGTCCTGACCGATATTATTGGTCTTGAAGATTTCTCAGGAGACATGGATTTTAAAGTTGCCGGAACAAAGACAGGAATAACCGCAATTCAACTAGACGTAAAGATTGATGGATTAACAGATGCAATAGAAACGGAAACTCTTGAAAAAGCTCTTGCTGCAAGACTTGAGGTTCTAAAGAAAATGATGGAGGTTATTCCTTCAGCGAGAACAGACGTTTCTCAGTTTGCTCCAAAGATCAAGACCGTTAAGATAGATCCTGAAAAAATCGGTGAGGTTATTGGGTCAGGTGGAAAAACAATCAGAAATATTTCTGCAACAACCGGCGCAACAGTTGATGTTGCAGAAGACGGAACAGTTTCAATCTCAGCAGTCGATGAGACAGCAGTCGATAAAGCAGCCGAGTGGGTTGATCTTATAACTCGTGAACTTCAAAAAGGTGAAGTGTTCGAAGGAACAGTTAAGAGGATTGTTAATTTCGGAGCTTTCGTTGAGATAGTTCCCGGAAAAGAGGGACTTGTTCACGTCTCCGAGATGTCGACAGAATATGTCAAAGATCCTCATGATGTTGTCGAGATTGGACAAAAAGTCAAAGTCAACGTAAAAGAAATCGACGAACATGGCAGAATGAACCTTTCAATGATTTTTGGTGAAAGACCGGAAAGACCTGAGGGTGAAGGAGGAGACCGCGGACCACGTGAAAGCCGTGATGATCGATCTCCCCGCGACGATAGAAGATCTTCAGGACCGAGAAGAAGTTTTGGCGGACCCCGCGATGATAGAGGACGTGACGATAGAAGATCTTCAGGACCGAGAAGAAGTTTTGGCGGACCAAGACGTGGCTCGCGAACACCTGCAAGAGCACCTTTTGATAGCATGAGACCTAATGATCGCGACCGCGATAGACGATAATCTAATTCAATAGATTTGTTCGCTCCCCATATAGACCATTAATCCAATATAATCTACAAAAATTTACACCAAAAATTTTTTGAAGAAAAAAACATCAAATATTATTGTTAGTTTGACGTTACTGTAATTGATGAGGTTGAGGTGTTATTCGCCGCATCGTAGGCTTTTGCAGTAATTGTGTATTTTCTGTTAACTCCAAAGGGAACGTTCCAATTCCATGAATATAGAGATGTGGTATCCGCAACCGCGCTTCCCCCGTTTATCGAGACTTCAACTTTTGTAACTTTAACATTATCAGATGCTGTCGCATTAATTGTTACTCTTGAGAATTGTCGAACGAAAGAATTATTTGCTGGCGACGTGATCGAGACAACCGGAGCAGTTGTATCACCCGCGGGTGTTGGAGTCGGTGTTGATGTTGGCGTCGGAATGTTCGTTGGAGTTGGAGTTGGAGTATTCGTCGGGGTGGGTGTTTCGGTGGGTATATCAGTTGGCGTCGGAGTAACATCGGACGTTGGGGTTGGGGTTAATGTCGGTGTCGGTGTTGATGTAGGAAGAACCGTAAAGCTGAATCCGCCGATTCCGTTTGGAGTTCCGACGCCGGTCGGCCCGTCGTATCCTGAGATTGCGTTACACATCGAAAAGGCTCCACAAGATCCGTTTGATCCGTTCGTAACATCATGAAAGTTCAGCCCATTGTTGGTATACAAAATGTTTGCTGCGAGTTTTCCAGCAGGAAGTCCTCCTGTCAATGCATATACTCCTGCAATGAGAGGAGACGAGAGACTTGTTCCTCCGACTATCCACCATCCTGAAGATCCCGAGTAGGGCGTTGAGTCATAAATTGCAGCACCCGTGTTTGGATCGGCGTCTGCCGAGATATCGGCAATTGCTCTTTTTGTTCCACATAAAGTTTGATTCCAGTTAGGCAATCCAGTTTGAAAGCTATTTGCAGTTTCATAAGTTGAGCAACCGCTCCCTGCGCCTTTCCAAGCTGTTTCGCCGGAGTATGAATTATCAGAAAATATTTGCAAAGTTGTTCCACCAACGGCGACAACACCAGGAGCTGCTGCAGGATACGATGACCCATATCCGTTATCACCAGAGGACGCAGTCACTGCAACTCCGGGATGATTGTAGTAGTTATCATAAAATGTTTCTCCGGACCACTCGGGTGCTCCATAGCTATTTGAAATAGAAGTTGCTCCCATGATTGCCGCGCGATTCACTGCGGTTGCAAGATTTAAGAGACTATTTGAAGTTGCCTCAACGAGAAGAATTTTACAGGTTTGGCAAATCATATGAGCCGTTTCAACGTCAAGTGAAGTTTCAAGAGCCCAACTCGCGTTTGTCGAAGGAAGAGATGTTGTTCCATTTTGGTTTACGACAGTCAAACATCCATTCGCTTTTGTACAAGGCGGAAGTCCGTACGTTTGGCTATAAATATTCAGATCGCTTTCTATATTCGGTGCGTTATATGCGGTAACTATTCCAATAGTTTGTGGACCGAATGATACCGGAGTATTACAGATTGCGCCGGGAACTCCGCCCGGCGTACACGGAAGATTGTACGCCGTATGAAACTCATTTGGCCCAAAACCCGCGGGAGCAGACGGACTCGCCATTGGATTTCCTTTCTCATCAGTTACAACTTGTATATGACACTGTGCAACTCCGTTGATTGGTAAATCACAAGCACGCTTAAAATGTCGGAAAGGAATCACTCGTAGTTTCTTGTTAAAAAATGCTGCTTCCTGTTTGGGTGTATTCATTTTAAATAGAGCGAAGAAAAACAAAGAAGAAAACAAAATGAAATAAAATCCAAGGAGAAAATTTCTCGAGTTCATCAGCAATTTCAGTTTAGTTTCGAGCAATAAAAATGTCAAGCAAAAACGTTGTTCGAACGATCATTTTAAGATATACTTTTCTTATGGATAATACTGCCCCAAAAGGTACACCCGCAGTTAATGGACAAGCGGCTGTCCGAACAAGTGTTCCAACTCAGCAACCCCAACCGCCTGCAACTAACAGTTCGTCACCGGCAAACAATGATGTTTCCAAAGAATTTAACGTTGATGATCAAATATCAAAACTTGAGAACTCTATAAATGCGGCGTCAATGCCGCAGGATTTGCACCAGAAAGCAATCGCAATGTTAAACAGACTGAAAATTATCAAGCACGATGGAAGTTTTTTTATGGAGTACGACAGTATTAGTCGGTACATGGAATGGATTACGAATCTTCCATGGAATAAAGGTTCTCAAGATATTCTAGATTTAAATCACGCAAAGCAAGTTCTCGATCACAACCATTACGGACTAAATGATGTTAAGGAAAAAATAATGGAATATTTATCAATAATGATTTTGAAAAAGCAGAAAAATTTGGGGCCGGATGCGGTTTCGCGTGCTCCAATCCTTTCGCTTGTCGGACTTGTCGGAGTAGGAAAAACAACGATTGCTTATTCAATAGCCGAATCGTTAGGACGAAAAATTGAAAGAATTCCTTTTGGAGGAATGGGATCGGCGGGACAACTTCGCGGAAAAACAAGATTATTCCCGGACGCAGAACCCGGACTTGTCATGAAAGCTTTGAGACGATGTGGAACAAACAATCCTGTTATTCTTCTTGATGAGATAGACCGTGTATCTGCTGAAGCAAGAGCGGATATCATGGGAGTCTTGGTCGAACTTTTGGATCCGACCCAAAACAAAGCATTTTCCGATCATTTCATAGATTATCCTTTCAATCTTCAAAACGTTTTGTTTATCGCAACATCAAATAATACTAAAGATATTTCAACTGCGGTATTAGATCGTCTTGAAATTATTCAAATGCCCTCCTATACTGATCAAGAGAAAATAATGATTGCAAAAAGTTATATGTTTCCAAAGGTCTTGAAAGATGCGGGTCTTACAGTCCAGGAAATTATGATAGATGATAATACGTGGGAAGAGATTGTGCGCCCCTTGGGTTATGACTCGGGAATCAGATCTCTTGAAAGAATTATCCAGGGGCTTGTTCGTAAGGTGGTTTATTTACAGCTTCTTGGAAAAATTCCAAAAGGACCATTTCATTTGACCAGTCAAAACGTTCATCAATTTGTTCCGCAATGGTAATATTAGTAATTGCAATGGGTTTAGCATTTCTGTTTATGAACAGGTAGAATTTATTTAATGGATAGTGTTTCATATATATCTTTGGGTGGAGTAGGAGACGTAACGAAAAATATGTCGGCCTACGTGTATGGGGATGAAATTCTTCTCGTAGATTGTGGTATAGGATTTGTTGATGATTCAATGCCGGGAGTCGACCTCATGATTCCAAACATCTCGTATCTTAAGAGTACAAACAAGAAGATAGTTGGTATGGTTTTAACTCACGGACACGAAGATCATATCGGGGCTCTCCCTTTTATTCTGCCGCTATTACCTAAATTTCCAGTTTATGGCTCCGCCTTAACGGCGGCACTTGCTAACGAAAAGCTTAAAGAATTCGGTGAAACAAATCTGGTTCAGACAGCAGCTTTTAATGCGACTTTAAGACTCGGATCATTTTCTGTTTCGCTCGCAAGAGTTACTCATTCAATAATTGACGCTGCAAACCTAATGATCAGAACTCCAATCGGAAATTTCTACCACGGGAGTGATTTTAAGTTTGATTTTACTCCGGTTGACGGTAAACCTTCAGAGGTCAGAAAAATTGCCAAATGGGGAGAAGAAGGAATTTTGTGCACAATGTCGGATTGTCTTGGGGCAGAACGCCCGGGACACTCAAAATCTGAGATTAAGATTTCGGAAAGTTTTGAAGAAGAATTCAGACGCTCCCGCGGAAAAATATTCATCACTACATATTCATCAAATATATCGAGGATGAATCAGGCGATAGAAGTAGCAAAAAAATTCAATAGAAAAGTTTGTATTATCGGAAGATCTTTTCTTAAGTCGCGAGACATCGGAAGAAAGTTCAAATACATGGATTTGCCCGCGAAAATGGAGATAAGGCCACAGGAAATAAAGAGGTTTGCTCCATCAAACATTTTAATTCTGCTCGCAGGGTCTCAAGCCCAAGCAGAGTCGGGCTTGGTTCGTATCTCTGAAGACCAAGACCGCGATGTAAAAATTAATCGTGGAGATACAATTATTTTCTCAGCAGATCCAATTCCCGGAAATGAAGTAAACATAAATTCATTGATAGACACGCTTTCAAAGAAAGATGCGCGAGTTGTTTATTCTGAAATAACCGATGATTTTCATGTCTCGGGTCACGGATCGCAAAATGATTTGAAGATGCTTGTCTCTTTAACGAATCCAAAGTTTGTTCTTCCGATAGGTGGAACCTACAGACACATGGTTGCGTACCGCGATATTATGAACGAGATGGGGTATACGGATGACAAGGTAATATTTGCGGATAACGCTCGAGAAATAATATTTACTCAAAACGGTTTCAGAGTTGGAAAATCAGCAAATTTCCCCAATGTTTATGTCGATCAAATCTCGGGAGATCAAATTGAAAACTACATAATTATGGATAGACAGAAAATTGCAAAAGAGGGAGTAGTTATTGTAATTGCGGAAGTCAGTTCTGCCGACGGTCAACTTGTTTCTCCTGTTGATATAATCACGCGAGGTGTAACTTTTCCTGATAAAGACACTTTTGTACAAAGTTTGTCCCGTGAGCTATCAACCGCATTTATAAAGAAGAATGAGAAAGTAACCAACTGGAATTTTTTCAGAAAAACTATTCAACAAAAGAGCGAAACTATGCTCTTTGCGAAGGGGCGCGAGCCTCTGATTGTACCCGTAGTTTTAGAAGTATAGTATTAGTATTGGAGATTTCTTACCCACTTGTTGTAGCTGTTTTCAAGTGCTTGGGTGATAGTTTTTGCATTGTTGTCAAGAATCCTGCTAATTTCTTTTTCCTCCGAAAACGTAACCTTTATTTGGGTCAGTATTTTAGCCCCATACGGTAACAGACGAATATAATCCAGATTTGAAGTACCTTCGATGTAGGCCTTAACAAAGTAAACAGGAGTTTTGCCGCTTGCGCCTCTTAAAAGATGCCCGATTCCGGAATACCAGTTGTTACCCGATGTTTTTCTGGGGTTGGGAAAAATTATCACCAATCCTCCTTTTTTAAGTTTGCCGGATGCATTTTTTACACTTAATATATTTTTTTTGTGTTCGTCATCTGGATTAAAGGTGGGTACCGGGTGAAACATCTTAAAAAGTTTTTCCTTTAACTGTATTTGATTCCGATCCTTGTGGTGGTCAATATAGACAGGAATTAAGTATTTGTCAGCATTTGGCACAAGATTCATAAAAGCGGAGCTTATTATAAGTGATATGTTCTCTCGTTGGGGAAGAGCAGCAATTAATGCAATAATATCGACTTCATGAATGTGATTTGCAACTAAAACTACAGCTTCTTTTTTTAAGATTTGGCTGATTTGCGGAGTTATCCCGGCGATAACCGGAGGAGTACCGAGGCGTGAGGCCGTATTAAGCATTGCCTTCGGGAATCCGAACCTTTTTATATCTTTATCTATCGCGGAAATAAGAGGTTTAATAATGGGGAACTGTGTGAGACGCAATATCATAAGGGAAGGAACGATTAATTATATAGTAATTATAAATAAAACAACAAACAGGAGTGGTTTTAAGTTTATCATTTTAATCAATTAGCTTTAAAACTTTGAATTTGAGGCGAAAAGTGATATCCTTTATACTTAGAATATGGCAAGGAAAAAAAGAAAGTACCATAAAAGAAAAAGCTCCGGAAAACTCAAAAACAATACGATATATCTTCTTTTCTCAATAGCGTGTATAGGTGGAGGACTTGCCGGATTTGCTTCGTATACCAAAAGTAATGAACTCCTATCTTCCATAAATTTATATCTTTCGGCTTACTTTGGATTTTTCTCATTTTTGATTCCGCTTCTCGTTATTCTTTTCGGGCTTTTGACAACAGGAATGAAATCGGTGATAACACGCGCAAACGTTTTCTTGGGATTTTTAATTTTGACAATTTCACTTCTCGGGCTTTTTCAGTCCGGGGACGCGGGCCTGAAAATATTCGGTGCATCCTCTTCAATATTCGGAGGAATAATTTCTGTTTTAATTTTCTTTGCAGCAGGTATCTTGGGCCTCATGGTTTTACTGAGTCTTACGATCGATCAAATCTTCAAAGGTGTTACGGGCGCATTTACTTCAACAGGAAAAATAATAGTTCCGCTTTTTAAGACTAAAAAACAATTTGCGGTTGAAGACATGCAGCAAATAACAATTAAAGGATTAAAAAGTGAACCAAGTAAAGGAGAGATGGCAAAGCCTACGAAAGGAGTTTCGACTCCGCCTCCGACTACTCCACCTTCAAATGGCGCAAAACCGGGAGCACCCGGAGACAAACTTGTTCTTAACAAACCTTTGGAGATGGGGGTTTGGGAATATCCGCCACTCTCTCTCCTTTCGGTTCACGCGGGAAGACGTGACACGGGAGATGTCAAGAAGATTGCAAAGACGATAGAGGAGACTCTTCAGAGTTTCGGAATTAAATCGCGAGTCTCTGAAATTAATGTAGGACCATCTGTTACTCAATATGCATTGGAGATTGCGCTTGGAACAAAACTATCAAAGATTACGTCGTTATCAAACGATTTGGCTCTGGCAACCGAGGCGCCGGGCGGACAAATCAGAGTTGAAGCGCCAATTCCTGGAAGAAATCTTGTCGGAATTGAAATTCCCAACCGTTCACTCGAAATCGTTTCTCTCAAAACAATGCTTGAATCCCAGCAAGTACAAAAAGCAAAATCAAAGCTTGCAGTACCTCTGGGACTCGATGTCTCGGGAACCCCGGTTGTTGCCGATATTGCGAAAATGCCGCATGTATTAATTGCCGGAACAACAGGATCCGGAAAGTCCGTAATGATCAACTCGATTGTCACATCGATACTCTTCCGCGCTTCCCCATCTGAAGTCAAAATGATAATGATCGATCCTAAGCGCGTCGAACTTACCGGATACAATGATATTCCTCATCTTTTATACCCGGTTGTCGTTGAAACTTCTCAAGCGGTTTCGGCGCTCAAGTGGGCAATGAAAGAAATGGACAGGCGTTATGTCCAATTCCAGGACTCAGGAGTCAAGAATATAGATTCGTATAATGAATTGGCCGGTTTTCAAGCTCTTCCATACATCGTTATATTTATTGATGAACTTGCGGATTTGATGGCGCTTGCGGCGGTTGAGGTGGAGGATTCAATCGCGCGTCTGGCCCAAATGTCCCGTGCAACAGGAATTCATCTAGTTTTGGCAACCCAGCGTCCATCGGTTGACGTTTTGACCGGACTTATTAAAGCAAACGTTCCTTCACGTATTTCATTCAACGTTTCATCGATGATTGATAGTAAAGTTATTATCGACCAGCCGGGTGCAGAAAAACTTTTAGGTCGGGGAGATATGCTTTATGTTCCGCCGGACCAAGCAAAACCGTCAAGAATTCAAGGAACGTTTGTCTCGGATCAAGACGTTAAGAGAGTAGTCAACTTTATTAAATCACGCGGAGTTCCGGTTCAATATACAACGGAAGTAGTCGAGCAGCAGGTAAATGTTGGGCGGAAAGGTGCGGCCGGATCTATGGACACGGGTGGTGGGGGTCTTGGAAAAGATGAAGATTTATTCCAGAAAGCCGTTCATATTGTATGTAACTACGACCGGGCATCCTCCTCATTTTTACAGAGAAGACTTTCGATAGGATTTAATAGGGCTGCCCGTCTTCTTGAAGAACTTGAGGAAGCGGGTGTCGTCGGACCGGCCGATGGTAGTAAGCCTCGTGATGTTTTAATCCACGACCCCGATCAGTTCCTTGCAACAAGAAGCGAAAATTTATAATAAATGAGAAAAATCAGTGACATTTTGCGTCAGACTCGCGAAAAAAAAGGTTTGAGTTTGGAAGACATAGAAAACTCAACAAAGATTAAGAAAGTTTACATTAAAGCAATTGAGGAAGGGAAATTTCACAAGCTTCCTTCTGAAAGTTATGCTCTTGGATTTGTCAAAAATTACGCCAAGTTTCTGGAGCTTCCAATAAACGAAGTAGTTCCTTTGTTCCGCCGGGAATACAATTCAAAATATAACGTTCATATTGTTCCAAATTTCAGAAAAACTCAACATAAGTTTAATAGAAAAATATTCTTTAACTCTAAAACATTTCTTTTAGGAATAGCTGTATTAATCGTTATCGTTTACGTCTTCTTCCAGTACAGCTCTTTGCTTTTTGCTCCGCAACTTTCTATTGAAAAACCTGTGAATGGGTCAACAGTCGCGGGAAATGTGGTTGAAGTTTCCGGCAAAACCGATCCTTATGCTACGGTAACAATTGATGGTGAGGAAGTGTTTGTAAACTTGCAAGGGACGTTCAAGAAGTCTCTTTATGTGTTTTCAGGAGACGATAAAATAGAAGTCACTGCAAAAAACAGGTTCGGAAAGCAACAGATAAAAACACTTAACATTAAGGTTAAATAATATCTACTGTTGGTTTATTAATTTCAAGCATTAAACGATCTCTTTTAATATTGTTTGGATTATTGATTTTGCTTCCTGATCATGCTAGTCTTAATTTATGATTGATCCTGTCCAGGCAGTATTACTTTTGGTGATAGTGCTTCTAACAATACTACTTCTCGTTTTAGGAGTTCAGATATTTTTTATCCTAAAAGAACTCCGAAATACTCTTCACCGTGCAACCAGAATTCTTGAAAATACGGAGGCGATTACCGAAAGCGTTTCGGAGCCCATGTCCTTTATCTCGAGTTTCCTTCTTAATACCAAAGCGTTATCGACAATCGCTAAGATTTTAAGGAAAACTCGCGATGGAGAAGACTAGGAATGAACGCCATCACGGTCACGCCGGAAGCGCTTTTGTCTGGGGTTTAATCATCGGCGCAGTCCTCGCTACACTTCTGACAACAAAGAGAGGAAGAAGAATTCTTCGTGAACTCGTAAATCTCTTGCTGGAATTTATTGAAGGATTGGCAGAAAAACAAAGCGAACCAAAATCAGCAAGTAAGATTATTGAAAGTCTTGATGAAGATAGCGAAGAGGTTAAAGAAGATCTCGAATCTGAAGTCACAGAAGTTGAAGAGGTTGAGCAGGAGGCACCAGCAAAAGAGGAATCGGTTGAAAATTCAGAAAAACAAACCTCAACAAAAAACGGAAATTCAAAAAAGAGACTCTTCCACGGAATTAGAAAGGCAAAATAGTCGTCTTTTCGTTTTTCTTTAGACTCTATTTATAATATAATACCCGTACATGAAAAAAGTTGTGGTTATAGGTGGCGGAACGGGTACTTATACGGCGCTTCTTGCTCTTCGCGACAAGAAATATGATCTGACGGCCATTCTTACGATGGTTGATGATGGAGGTTCAAATAAAGTTCTCCGCGACGAGTTCGGATTACTTCCAACCTCGGGAGTAAGACTTGCAATGGTGGCACTCTCTTCAAAACCGTCACTTCTGCGTGAATTGTTTCTTTACAGATATCACAAGGGTCAGGGAATTAGCGGAATGACGTTCGGAAATTTATTCCTTGCCGCGGTTACGGATATCGTAGGCTCACAGGAAAAAGCAATCGAACAGACATCGGAAATACTTAAGGTTAAAGGTAAAATTCTTCCGATTTCTCATGAGGATGTTCGTCTTGTCGCAGAATATGAGGACGGAAGTGAGGTTATGGGAGAACATAAGATTGATGAACCCGAGCACGACGGAAGGCTTAAGATAACGAAACTTTTTACAAGACCTGCGGCAACAATCTCTGAGAAGGCGCGTGATGCAATCATAAATGCCGATGCAATCATTTTAGGTCCCGGAGATTTTTACACAAATACAGTCGCGAATCTGGTTATCGAAGGGGTTGTTGATGCCCTCGTTGAATCAAAGGCGAACTTAATATTGATGATGAATCTTATGACAAAGTACGGAGAGGCATATAACTATCGCGCATCTACTTATCTTGAGGACTTAAAACAATATATGCCTATTGAGCGGATTAATACAATCGTTATGAACACGGATACTGGATTACCTTCCGGGACGCTTGAGAAATATAAAGAGGAATTCTCAATTCCTGTCGAGGATGATTTGGAAGGATACACTTTACCTGAAAATACAAAAGTTATTCGTGCCCCGGTTTTATTGAAAAAAGAGATTGAACCCGAGAAAGGCGATGTTTTGAAAAGAAGCATGATTAGACACGACCCGAAAAAATTATCTAAAGTATTAGGCGAAATAATCGGAGATTAAGTTATTAATGGATAAAAAAGAAAAGGCAAAAAAGATTTACTCTGTACTCCAGAAGTTATTTCCGGATCCTCATACTCCTCTTAACCATTCGAGTCCTTGGGAACTTTATGTTGCGGTTGCGCTTTCAGCACAGCAAACGGATGTGGGAGTAAATAAAGTAACAGAAACTTTGTTTAAAAAATACAAAAAATTGGAAGATTATCAAAAGGTTCCTCTTGAAGAGTTCGAACAAGACGTCAGAAAAATAAACTTCTATAAAGGAAAAGCAAAAGCTATTAAAAAAGCCGCAGATATTGTTGCTGATCAATACAAAGGTAAGATGCCCGAGACAATGGAAGAATTAATTCAACTTCCGTTTATCGGGAGAAAAACAGCAAACGTTATTTTGCAGGAAGCGTTCGGAAAAAACGAAGGCGTGGTTGTTGATACTCATGTTCGCCGTTTATCCAACTTGTTCGGACTCACTAAAAATCAGGACCCTGTAAAAATAGAAAAAGATTTAATGGAAATTTTACCAAAAGATTGGTGGCACAATTTTGCACTTGGTTTGATTCTCTACGGAAGACAATATTGTACGGCCCGATGTAAACACATTGATTGCCCCTTGAGAGAATTTATTGTTAAATAAAGCTATGGCCGACCCTGGGCAACATGAAAATTTAACAGAAATTCTCGGTTTTGATCCCAATGCTTCGACCGAACCCAGAGGTATAGGAGACGGCACGCCCAAACCAAAAAGTGAGCGTTATGGTTGGCCTAAAGATTGGAAACAATTATTTCAGGATGAGATGGTAGGGAAGGGAAGAAACAGGTTAGTTTATCAAGATGCCGAACGACTCTTTGCAATTTCTACGTTTCCTGCGGGTAAAGTTATTATAGAGCGTTCCTATTATTCATATGACCCGGAGGCGGAGGGTTTCAGAGCGGTGTCCGGTGCTACGTTCTCGGATGACAAATTTACCCTTTCTGCAAGAGCAGATAATGACTCACACTATTCCTTAACCTACGATGAGAAGGCGCTAGTTCCGATCCGAGTGGGAGAAAAAATTGGCGGCAGGATGTTAGATATCCATTATTTAGGAAACGGACAATTACACGGAGTTGAGTGGGCAAGTCATTCTCTCGAGGGAGACGGATCTTCCCCCATGAAAAAGACAAATGTATATTATTCTCCGGAAAACGGTTTTGAATTTAGCAAAAAGGATGGGGTGGAGCTGGATATAAGTGTTTCGGAAACAGGTACCGGAATATTGAAAAGACTGGAGAACAGTGAAGTTTTGGATATTCTTGAGGTTCCACTAACGTTAAGTTTGGATAAAATCAATAAAATTAAAGATAGTGTTCCAGATGAGCTATTAAGGCACCCTGACAACCCAAATACAAAACTTGATGAAGGTTGGAGAGGTGTAGACTTTTTCCATGAATTAGGATTAAAATGGGATCCTGTTGCAGATGACAGTCTTCATTCGTTGACTCCAATTCCGGTACCCGCGCCGACAGATTAAATATTCCGCGCACGCTGATTGTTCTCGGAGAGAGTTTATTGCGTAGGTTTATCATTCGGATTCCGCTTGCCCACTTTCCTGTCGTATCTTAATTTTAAATCTTTAAAGAAACCCGTTAAGGAAATTACAGCTCCGGGTGATGCAATAATTTCTTCCTTTCCGAAAGTCAATCCAGGTTGATGTTCTTCTTTTTCTTGTGGCGCATTGATTTTCCTCTCATAAACCGGAGGAGGTTGAGGAACGTAAGGTGGAATGTATGGTTTTTGTTGTGTTGGAATTTCTCTTACAAACGAGTCAGGATAAATTGAACTTGATGAAGAATCAAGTGAAAGGTTGGGAACAGGGATGTCTCCTCTGATTGCGGCCGGGACAAGTTTATGCAGTACAACCACGTCTGCCACAATTATCAAAGGTAAGGATAAAAATTCTCTTCTTGATGGCTTGTATTCTAAGGACATAACGTCAAATTATACCAAATCTATTCGTGCTATAATATTGAGGCTAATGAAAGCTAAACAAATAATCGACGAATATATTAAATTTTTCGAGGAACGCGGTCATACGCGCATTCAAAATTCTTCGCTTGTCCCTGAAAATGATCCCACAACTTTGTTTACTTCATCCGGCATGCAGCCTCTAGTTCCATATCTTTTAGGAGAAAAGCATCCCGCCGGCAAGCGATTAGTAAATGTTCAGAATTCTTTCCGCGCTCAAGATATAGATGAAATCGGAGATAACCGTCATACGACTTTTTTTAGAATGCTTGGAAACTGGTCTCTAGGTGATTATTTTAAGAAAGAACAGATTCCCTGGATTTTTGAATTTTTAACCAAATGGTTAAATATTCCGGCTGATCGATTACGCGTTACTGTTTTTGAAGGATGGGGTGAAATCAAGGCTGATAGTGAAGCGATTGAGATCTGGAGGTCCTTGTTCGAGAAAGAAAAAATCGATTCCGAGGACAGAATTTTTAAATACGGAGTTGAGAAAAACTGGTGGTCGCGCTCGGGAGTCCCTGACAAAATGCCGGTTGGAGAACCCGGCGGACCGGATACCGAAGTGTTTTACGATTTTGGTTCAGATAAAAAGATTCACGAAAACAGTCCGTTCGCAAATGAAAAATGTCATGTAAATTGCGATTGTGGAAGATATATCGAGATCTGTAATTCGGTCTTCATGCAATATAAAAAAACGGAAAACGGTTTTGAAGAGTTGCCGCAAAAGAATGTAGATTTTGGAGGAGGTCTTGAAAGATTAATTATGGCAACAGAACAACAGCAGGACGTTTTTCAAACGTCATTGTTTGCCCCAATAGTCGAAGAAATATCAAAGCTCACTCAAAAAGAATATAAAGAGAATGCAAAACAAATAAGGATTGTTGCCGATCATTTTGTGTCGGGAATTTTTATCGCTTCAAACGGAATTATTCCAACGAATAAAGAACAGGGATATATTTTAAGAAGACTTTTGCGACGGGGACTGGATAACTTTTATGAATTAGGGGGATCAGATATAGTTCCAGTGATTCATAAGATAGTCGAACAGTATAAAGAAACAGATGAGGCTTTAATCGAGAAGTTCGAAACAGTAAAAAACGTGATTCTTGAAGAAGAGCAGAAATATAAAAACACATTATCCGAGGCGAAAAAGTTTATCGCAAAAAAATATAAAAGAGTTGGAGATGAATTGATGGGTACTACCGAGATTTCAGCGGACGATGCTTTCAAGATTTACACTTCTTACGGATTATCTCCAACACAAATTAAGAGTCTTGGGTATACGTTTGATAACCAAAAATTTGCAGAACAAATGGAAGCGCATCAGAAATTATCAAGAGCAGGAGCGTCTCACAAGTTCGCCGGAGGTCTTGCGGATCATCAGGAGCGAACAATCATGGGGCATACTGCGACTCATCTTATGCATCAAGCTCTTCGTGATGTCTTGGGAGACAAGGTTTTTCAAACCGGTTCAAATATTACTACCGAGCGCGTTCGATTCGATTTCTCATACGAGAAGAAACCTACGGAAGAGGAATTAAAAAAAGTTGCAGAGATTGTTAACCAAAAAATAAAAGAAAATCTGCCTGTTCATTTTGAAATAATGCCGTTAAAAAAAGCAAAAGAAATAGGCGCAATAGGACTCTTCGACGACAAATATCAGGAAAACGTGAAGATTTATTTTATTGGAGGCGAGAATCCAAACAAAAAAGGGCGTTCTTCAAGTTCGGATGCGGATTCGGAAACCGCGTACTCGATTGAGTTTTGTGGTGGACCTCATGTGAATTCGACAGCTGAGGTTAAAAAGTTTACAATAATAAAGGAAGAAGGCTTGGGTCAAGGACAACGCCGGATTTATGCAATTGTAGGATAAAACCGGTTGGCCCTCGTCTTGTTCTCATATTATGCAGCTTCCCTTTTTGAACAAAAGCAAACCGCAAAAAAACTTCTTTTTATCGCTACTCATCAAACCATATAGCGTTGGAGCAATTCTATTTGAAGAGGTAAATTCAAAACTTTTTATTCTTGCAACGCAGGAGTTTGAAACGAGCAAAGAAACGAGTGGGCTTACTCCTGAAGAATTGCTTGCAGCATCCGACAAAGCTGTAAGTTCTATCGAGGGCAGCGTTCCAGAAGGGACAAATCTTGAAAAAACAATATTTTCAGTTCCATATTCATGGGTTGAAGATGGAAAAATAAAAAAAGATTATCTGGCGTTACTTAAGAAGGTTTGTGAAGATCTGGGGCTGACGCCTGTCGGATATCTGGTTTCAATAGAGGCAATAGTTCATTTCTTGCAAGATCAAGAAGGCGCACCGGTCTCAGCAGTTTTTCTTGAGGTAGCAAAAAAGAAAATTTTTGTTTATTTAGTTCGTGCAAGTAAAATCATCGAAGTATATTCATCCGAGATTGAAGAAAACATTGTTGCAACGGTTGAATCACTTCTTAAGAAAATTGATTCCGTCGATGTCTTACCATCAAAAATTGTTTTCTTAAGTTATAAAGATGCAGAAGATGTTCAGCAGGAATTTTTATCACATCACTGGCCAAAAGATATTCCATTCCTTCATTTACCGCAGGTTGTGGTTTTGGAGAAAGGTGTTGAAAATGAAGCTACGATAAACGGAGTTGCACAGCAAATGGAGCTCGAGGTATTGCAAGACGTAAAGATGCGGCAGGAAGAAGTCTCAGACGAAGAGAAGCTTGAAGAGGCGGGGAGTGATGAGTTTGGTTTTGCAAAAGAGGAAGACGTAGCATCCGGCAAAGCAGTTGCGAAAAAAGTCGATAAACTCGAGGAACCTGAAGAAACAGAAGAAGAGCCGATTGAAGAGGAAAAAGAAGAGGAGAAACTTCCCGAAAAGCCCAAGAAAGAAAAAGCAAAAGTGACGGAAGAGTCGAATATTTTTCCTTTCAAAAAAGATGGAGAAGAGGAAGAACAAGAAGAGATTGAGGATAAACCTGTTATTAAAAAGAGAGAAGAGGCTGATGATGAAGAAAATGAAGATAAAGAAGAAAAACGGTTTTCTCTTCCTATAGCGTTGCCTGTTGCCTCACTTGCCTTCCTTAAAAAAATAAAACTGCCAAAGCTCAAGGGTTTATCGCTGCCTGTTAGTCCGGGAGGGTCTGCTGCAAAAATCAAACTCGCTGCAATTCTCGTTGGTCTTGCGGTTGTGATAATCGGGGTTTCGTTTATCTATTACAACTTTATTCTTTCAGCTCGCGTTACTATTTTTGCCGACAAACGAGCCGTTGATAAAAGCGCGCCTGTTTCATTCTCCGAAAATCCGTCAGATGATCAAATTAAACTCGATGTATTGTCAGAGGAAGTCAAAGGAAGCGATACAAAAAATTCCACCGGAACAAAGGAAACAGGAGACAAGGCAAAAGGCGAGGTTACGATCTACAATAAAACCGAAAACGATAAAACTTTTTCAAAAGGTGCAATAGTTGTGGGACCAAACGGTCTTGAGTTTGAAATGCAAAGTGATGTAAATGTTGCATCAACGAGTTCTTTTTCAACAACTCTTTCATCGGCAAAAGTGAAAGTACAAGCTTCAAAATTCGGAAAAGAATATAACCTCGCTTCTGGCTCAAACTTTACTGTCAAAGGAGCCTCATCTTCCCAGTTCATAGCTAAAAATGAAAGCGCTATAAATGGTGGAACTAAAAAGGATATAACTGTTGTTTCAAAAAAAGATCTTGATGATCTTCTTTCTTCAGTTACGGATAAGCTTGCAGACCAGGCGATGAGTCAGGCAAAGCAGGGATTGTCCTCAAACGATGAGGTTCTTCCGGCGCCTCTTGCGACAGATGTTACGGATAAGAGTTACAGCAAAAAAGAAGGAGATGAAGCCGGAAGTGTGGGGATCGCAGCAACTATCAAATATTCGATAGGAAAATACGGGAAAGACTCTTTACAAAAAGTGGTTGCTACATTGGCGAGCGGTGAGGTTCCCGGGACATACGCGCTTCAGGAAGGCGGATCCAAGATTGAAGTTACAGATGTAAAAATTCATAAAGACTCGGCCAGCGCGACCCTCAAGGTCAACGCAGTTTATACTCCGAAAATTGAGGTCAATAAATTATCATCAACAATAAAAGGTAAAAGCGTTACCGATGCGACACGAAGTCTTAAAGGAATAACAGGTGTTACGGATGTAAATATTAACTTGAGCAGACAATTACCTCTGTTCCCGAAATTATTGCCTGCAAACACCCACAACATTACCGTTGAAATAAAGAATTAATTTGTTTTGCTGTCCATGCATTATTACGAAAAGACAAAAAGACGCGACCCAAAAAGATATATGAGGCTTACCGGCCTCCTTTTAATTCTTACGGGAATAATAAGCATTGTATATTTTTTCTTTCCAGTGCTTTCCTACCAAATTTTTATCGCCAGTGCATATGAGAATAGTCAGATCGAAGTTCCAATTCCAAAATACATGGTTGCAGACAAAGCCGTTGATATCGGCAGTTTGATCTCGCAGGGAATCTCTTCTTTGACTACAAATTTTAATGATGCGCGTAACTGGTATCCGGATTCTACAAATCTTACAAAGACCGCTCTTGCCAACAAAAATGTTGATTCTTATCTTCTATCTATTCCAAAGTTGAAAATCGAAAACGCTGTTGTATCGACGAAAGATTATGATCTAAGTCAGCATCTCGTTCAATATTTCGGAACTGCATTGCCCTCCGAAAAAGGAACTGCCGTAATCTTTGGGCATTCAACACTTCCTTCATGGTTTGATCCCAAAAACTACAAAACTATTTTTGCAACACTCCATACAATAAAAACAGGAGATGAAATTTCAGTCACGATTTCGGGAAAAACCTATGACTATAAAGTTTATTCAATTCTGATAACGTCGCCTGAAGACATTAACATTTTGTCTCAAAGTTATGACAATAGTTACATCACAATAGTGACCTGCACGCCACCCGGGACTATCTGGAAAAGATTGGTCGTCCGTGCGGCGCTTGAAACATAGTCTTATTAAAGATAGGATAGATATTATGCCCGAAGAAATGACTTCCACCTCAACTGACGAATTCGGAATGACAGAGGAGGAAATGAAAAATTATAAAATGCAGGGAATTATCTCCCGGATTAAGTTTTACCTTGCAGCAATCGCTCCGACTGTTGTCAAAATCCTGAGCGCCATTATCTATTACTTAATAAGGTTTATTAAGTCTTTCGTTTCAGCATCTTTCAGGATGTTGCTCGGGAAAGAGGTTTAGTTCTCGCCTTTTTTATATTCTCAAAATATGGATGAAAAAAATTTAGCCCTTGAGGCGATCAGAAAAAAACTTGTAGGACAAAAACTTTCGTATAAAGAAATTTATGCAATTATGGATGAGATTGCTAAGGACAAACTTGGCGGCGTTTTGACGACCTATTTTGTTGCTTCAGGATACTCCGAAGGATTCAGTAATGATGAGATGTATTATCTGACAAAGGCGATGGTCGAGACCGGAGAACAACTAAATTTTCCGGGAATTGTTGCTGACAAGCATTCAATCGGCGGAGTCCCAGGAACCCGCGTAACGCTGATTGCAATTCCAATAATTGCTGCAGCGGGTTTTAAAATTCCAAAAAGTTCTTCTCGCGCGATCACGACGCCCGCCGGAACCGCTGATGCGATGGAAGTAATTTCATCAGTGACTTTCACAAAAGACGAGATTTACAAGATCGTAGAGGCGACAAACGCATGTATTGTGTGGGGTGGAAGTTTTAAGATTGCACCGGCCGATGATGAAATTATCAAAATTGAAGAACCACTATTGTTTGAGTCCTTCGATAAAATTGTAGTTTCGGTCATGGCAAAAAAAGTGGCGTTTGGCGCAACACACGTGATAATTGATTTACCGTACGGACCGACTGTTAAACTCCATAAGGAAGAGGACGCAAAAATTCTTGAGAGAAAATTTAAATATCTTGCAGAAAAGTTCAAAATAAAATTAAAGACTTACGTCCATGAAGTTGAAGAACCTGCAGGTCGCGGAATTGGACCGCTTCTTGAAACACGCGACTCTCTCAAAGTTCTTGAGCAAAAAGAAGACAGGCCTATGGAGCTTGAGAACCTTGCGGTTGAAATATCGGCAAAACTTTTAGATTTGTGTCTTGAGGACGCAAACAAGGAAATAAAAGAAGAAGCCGCAAAGTTTGCAAACACTCGTGAATGGGCAAAAAGTTTTCTTACATCCGGGAAAGCACTCGAGAAAATGAGACAAATAATAAAAGCGCAAAAAGGCGATCCTGATGTTTCCTCGGCGCATCTTCGGCCGGGTAAATATTCACACGCCGTAAAGTCTGATAAAACAGGGACCATATCAAATGTTTCGAATAAAAATATAACAGTAATTGCAAAAATTCTTGGAGCTCCCGAAGACCACAAATCCGGACTGTTTCTAAACAAATTAGTAAAAGATAAAGTTGAAACAGGCGAGGAATTATTCATGATGTACAGCGAAAGTGAGTATAGGCTACACGAAGCGATTGATTCGCTCGATCTTTTTCCTCTATTTAGAATCTTAAAATAATTAAGCAATTTACTAAGCTTTTATTGATGTGGTAAAATAGCATAAGCAATGCGAAAGTTTATTATTGCGATTGGAGTACTGCTCGCATTTGTCGCCGGCGCTTTTATCTATTGGTCTACCGGAAATCTTCCTGCGAATGCAAACGATAAAACCTCAAAGATTTTTGTTGTGAGAAAAGGAGAATCGATCCGCGAGATCGGGAACAGTTTGAAACGAGAGAATCTTATCCGTTCACCCGTGATTTTCTTTGTATATATAAAACTAAACGGACAGGATAAAAATATTCAGGCCGGAGATTACAAACTTTCTCCATCCATGGGTCTTGGGAAACTAATAGAATCATTAAATCACGGAACCCTTGATATTTGGGTTACGATTCCTGAGGGTCTTCGGGCAGAAGAAATTGCCGATATATTCGCAAAAGACCTTCCGTCATACGAAGAATCATGGAGACCAGATCTTATCGCAAATGAAGGATATCTTTTCCCGGACACGTATCTTATTCCAAGGGACGCAGATGCTTCTATGGTAATTTCTATAATGAAAAACACTTTTAACAAAAGGATGGATGACGCGGGTATCAATGTAAACGCTCCGGGATTTGTAAACGCTTTAATAATCGCATCGATTATCGAAAAAGAAGCAAAATTTGCCGGCGATTTCCCGGTCGTTTCATCGGTAATTCACAATCGTCTCAACGATGGAATGGCGCTTCAGGTGGATCCCTCGGTTGCGTACGCGCTTGGATACCAAACCGATACCAAAAAATGGTGGAAACAGGAGTTGACATTCGAGGACCTAAAGGTCGAATCTCCCTATAATACCTATAAATATACGGGTCTTCCACCTCGTCCTATCTCAAATCCGGGAGTTCAGGCAGTTCAGGCCGCACTTAATCCTTCAACTACCGACTACCTATATTATATAAGTGACAAGACAGGTCACATTCATCCGGCAAAGGACTCGGCAGGACATCAGGCAAACATCCAAAAATACCTCTAGATTTCAAAATCTTTTTAGGGCTTGACAAGCAGGCTCGATTGAGGTATAAATTACTCTAAGTTCGCAAAACAAAGGGGGAAAGACTTCTTTCCTTCCTTCTTTTTTGATTTAGAAGGGCTATCTTCTCGAAATTATTTCTGATGAGCAAAAATTTAGGCAGTACAAGACAATATTGGGGAAAAATCGAAAAAAATTTACCCTCACTTGATTTGTTGTCCATTCAACAGCAATCCTACAAGTGGTTTATTGAAGAAGGAATCAAAGAAGTAATTGAAGAGATTTCTCCCATCGAAGACTTTACCGGCAAGAACTGGGAGCTCGCGCTTGGAGCTTACAAACTCGGAGAACCAAAGATTACGGAAGAAGTCGCACTCAACAAAGGCCTCACATATTTCACTCCTCTTACTGTTGAAGCAGTCCTCGTCAACAAAAAAACCGGCAAAAATGTAAAACAAAACGTATTTTTGGGTGAAGTACCAAAGATGACAGATCGTGGAACATTTATCGTCAACGGTATTGAGCGTGTTATAGTTTCGCAGATTGTCCGCTCACCCGGAGTTTTCTTTACAGCAACCGAAGATCCGATTACAGGAAAAACTTTGTACACGGCCGAAATGAGACCTGTTCATGGTTCATGGTTGGAATTTTCAACAACAAGAACCGATATGGTTGTTGTTCGTATCGACCGCAGAAAGAAATTCTTGGCGTCAGTTTTCTTAAAGGCTTTGGGAATTGAGACAAACGAAGAGATTTATGAAAGATTTAAGGGAATTGAAGGATCAGAGAACTACGTTAAGAATACACTTGAAAAAGATGAAGCACGCGGAGGAACAGACGCGTTGATCGAAATCTTTAAGAAAATGAATCCCGGAGAGCCGGTTGTTGTAGATACAATCAGACAGAATTTCCGCGATTCATTCTTTGACCGCAGACGTTATGATTTGTCACGTGTTGGACGTTACAAGGTCAACAAAAAACTCTCGAATCTTCCCAATTTTGAGGCTCAAACCGCACTGACCCTTACAATCGATGATGTTGTTGGAATAATTTCCTACCTCATTCAATTATCTCAAGGAAAAGGTAAGATTGACGATATCGATCACTTGGCAAACCGTCGAATCCGTTCGGTAGGAGAGCTGGTTCAAACCACTGCATTTCGTGTGGGAGCACTTCGTTTAGAAAGAATTATTAAAGAGAAAATGTCTTTGGCGTCAACCGAAGAGCAATTTTCACCTTCTCACTTTATAAACGCTCACCCAATTATCGCTGCAATCAACGAATTCTTCCGTACAAGCCAGCTTTCAGCAATTTTGGACCAAACAAATCCGCTTTCAGAAATCGATAATATCCGCCGTTTGACCGTTATGGGAACGGGTGGAATTTCAAGAGAGCGCGCATCCTTCTCTATTCGTGACATTAACTCATCTCAGTATTCAAGAATTTGTCCTGTTCGTTCTCCTGAAGGACCGAATATTGGTTTGGTTACTTATTTAGCATTGTACGCACACGTAAACGAATACGGATTTCTTGAAGCTCCGTATAAAAAAGTCGTCAGCGAGAAGCGAGCAGGAAAAGCAAAGCTCAAAGCATCGAGTGAAATTGTTTACATGGATGCTGAGGAAGAAGCAAATCATTATATAACGCATGCCGATATTAGACTCGATAAGGACGGGTACATTGTTGACGATCTGGTTCCCGCTCGTTACAACGGGGAATATCTTGAGGTTGAGAAAGAAAAAATTGAATTCATCGATGTTATTCCAAGGCAGGTTGTAGGAACTTCAGCAGCGCTTATTCCTTTCATCGATCACGATGAAGCAAACCGTGCTCTTATGGGTACCCACATGCAGTGTCAAGCGGTACCTCTTGTCAAAAACGAGAGTCCGATTATCGGAACCGGTATGGAAGATATGGTTTCGCAAGCCATGGGACGCGTTCACGCGGCACCTTTTGACGCAACAGTCACGTTTGTTGATGCAAATAAAGTTGTAATTAAAGGCGGAAGAAACGAAGAGACATTCAAAATCGATAAATTCAAGAGGACAGCACAAAATACATTCTTCAATCAAAAACCAGTTGTAAGAGTTGGAGATAAAGTCAAAAAAGGCGATATCTTAATCGATGGACCCGCTTCATCAAATGGAGAACTAGCACTCGGAAAGAATTTGGTCATCGCATATGCATCATTTGATGGTCTTGGATATGAGGATGCTATCGTTATTTCGGATCGCTTGGTTCGTGACGATTCTTTGACTTCGGTTCACATCGAAAAATATGAAGCAACAGTTGTTGATACCAAGCTCGGACCGGAAGAAACAACTCGTGATATTCCTAACGTTGCCGAAGAGGATCTTGCAAATCTTGATGAGGACGGAATTGTAGTCGTCGGATCAGAGGTCAAGCCCGGAGATATTCTTGTTGGAAAGATCGCACCAAAAGGTGAGACGGAATTGACAGCAGAAGAAAGATTACTCCGAGCAATATTTGGAGAAAAAGCACGTGAAGTACGTGATACTTCACTTCGTATGCCGCACGGTGAGCATGGAATTGTCACAAACGTTCAGATCCTTGACCGCTCACGCGGAGACGAACTTGAACCCGGTACAATCCGCAAGATTCAAATCGAAGTTGCGCAGGTCCGCCACGTAGTTGTCGGAGATAAGCTTGCAGGTCGTCACGGAAACAAAGGTGTTATTTCAAAGATTGTTCCGGATTCTGACATGCCGTATCTTGAAGATGGAACTCCCGTTGATATTATTATTTCTCCTATCTCGGTGCTTGGACGTATGAATTTGGGACAGCTTCTTGAAGCACACCTTGGACTTGCCGCAAGAAATCTTGGGGTCAAAGTTGCACTTCCGGTTTTTGAAAAGATGAATGAAGATCAATACACAGGTCTTATGAAGGAGGCGGGAATGCCTGCAAACGGAAAGATGAAACTTTTTGATGCAAGAACCGGCGAACCATACGAAAATGATGTTGTGGTCGGAATCGGATATATTATGAAGCTTATTCACATGGTTGAGGACAAGGCTCACGCGAGATCAACCGGACCATACTCACTTGTTACCCAACAGCCTCTTGGAGGAAAAGCACAAATGGGAGGACAAAGACTTGGAGAGATGGAAGTATGGGCGCTTGAAGCACACCGCGCTGCATTTACCTTGCAGGAAATGTTGACGATTAAATCTGACGATGTCTCAGGACGCGCAAAGGCATTCGAGGCAATCATTAAGTCCATTGACATTCCAACACCGAGAGTTCCCGAGTCATTCAAGGTCTTAATCCGTGAATTACAATCGTTGTCTCTTAATATTGTTCCCATGCAAGCAGTTGTCGCCGACGAAAAAGAAGAGGATACTTCTGAAAAACAGGAAGAAGTGAGGGAAGAAGCAAAAGAATTGCAGCAAGGACTTGATGCAGTTGAAGTTGTAGACGAAAAGGCAGAAGAAGAGCCTGTTAAAGATGAGGTTACGGAAGCATCGGCCACAACACCAAGCGACGTTGTCGAGCAAACGGAAGGATAAATATGGATAATAATCAAGGAAAAAAAGCACAAGAGAAAAAATTTGACGCAATAAACATTTCAGACTTTAAAGGTCTTAAAGTTTTGGTTGCAAATCCCGAAGATATTAAATCGTATTCATACGGAGAGGTTACAAAGCCTGAAACAATTAATTACCGAACCTACAGACCCGAAAAAGACGGTTTGTTTGATGAAAGAATTTTTGGCCCAACACGCGACTTTGAATGTTATTGTGGAAAGTATAAGAGAATTCGCTACAAGGGAATTGTTTGTGACCGCTGTGGAGTAGAAGTTACGTATTCACGTGTTCGCCGTGAAAGAATGGGACACATTACGTTGGCCTCACCGGTTGTACACATCTGGTTTTCAAAAGGAAGTCCATCAAAGCTTTCGGTTCTTCTTGATATTCCTCAAAAGGATTTGGAATCTGTTGTTTACTTTGCTTCATATCTTGTTACAAAGATAGATGAAGATAAGAGAAAAGATGCACAAAAGAAGCTTAATGATATTAAAAACGAAAGAATTGAAAAGCTAAAGAAGCAAGCCGAAGACGAAAAGGGAACGCTTGAGAAAGATGAAAAATCTAAAGTTAAGGAAGTCAAGGGAACCTTAAAACAAGAGCAGCAAACTTTGGTTTTGGAAGAGACAGACGTTACATTTCGCCAGAAGAGAATCGCTCTTGATAAAAGACTTGAGACAGAAATTGCAAGAACAGAAGAAATCTTTACTCGTGTTAACGATATTATTAAAGGTCTTAAGCTTTGGGATGTGCTTTCAGAGGAAGAATACGTTCGTCTAATCGAATACGATGTGCCTATTTTCTTTGAAGTTGAAACAGGAGCAGCAGCGGTTCTTCACTCGATCGAATCAATGGATCTTCAGAAGCTCATCGGCGAGCTCCGGGAAGAAGTACAAAAGTCTTCAGGACAAAAACAATTGAAGCTTTTGAAACGCCAGCATTTGATCGAATCGGTAAACAAAGCCGGTTTTGCACCAGCGTCTATGGTTTTGGAGGTTCTTCCTGTTTTGCCGCCGGATCTAAGACCTATGGTTCAGCTCAATGGAGGACGTTTTGCGACCTCAGATCTTAACGATCTTTATAGAAGAGTTATTAACCGAAATAACCGCTTGAAGCATCTTATTTCTCTTGGTGCACCGGAGATTATCTTGAGAAATGAAAAAAGAATGCTTCAGGAATCAGTCGATTACTTAATCGATACTTCAATTCGTACATCTCAAACCCAAAAGCAGTTCAAATCATTGTCAGACATTCTTCGTGGAAAACAGGGACGATTCAGAAAGAATCTTCTTGGAAAACGTGTCGATTACTCAGGTCGTTCGGTTATTATCGTAGGACCCGAACTCACTTTGAATCAGTGTGGACTTCCAAAAGAAATGGCGCTCGAGCTCTTTAAGCCCTTTGTCATTCGTGAAGTTATCTCACGTGGATTAACAACACCAAACGTTAAGGCAGCAAAGAGATTTATAGAACGCCGATCACCCGAGATTTTTGATATTCTCGAGGAGATTACAAGAAATCACCCGGTTCTTCTTAACCGTGCACCGACTCTTCACAAGCTCGGAATTCAAGCTTTCTATCCTGTTTTGGTAGAAGGATCTGCAATTAAGATTCACCCTTGTGTTTGTGCCGGATATAACGCCGATTTTGATGGAGACCAAATGGCTATCCACGTTCCGCTCTCACAAAGAGCACAAGAAGAAGCAGCAAAGCTTATGATGCCTGCACACAATCTTTTAAAGCCTGCGGATGGAGCTCCTATCACTTTGCCTAACAAAGAGATGGCGCTTGGAGCTTTCTATCTCACATCGGTTGATGAGAGAATCAGAAAAGAAAATCTTCCAGCATTTGCAGACGAACAGGAAGCACATCTAGCATTTTCTCTTAAGAAAATTTCACTCCGTGAACCTATTATGGTTCGAGTCGATGGTAAAAAACCGTTTGAAACTACGATAGGACGCGTTATTTTTAACGAGAGACTTCCTGAGACAATGAGATTTGTAAATCGCGAGGTAAAAGCTTCAACAATTAAAGAGCTCGTTACACGCGCGATGGTCATATGTTCCGAGCAAGAAGTTGCTGACCTTATTGATAACCTTAAAGCAGTAGGATTCTACGCAGCAACCATCTCTGGAATTTCAGTTTCAACATTCGATTTGAAGAGACTCGAACACAAGGATAAGCTTGTAGATGAAGCAGAAGCAAAGATTAAAGAAATCGAACAAGAATACCAAAACGGTCTTATTACACACGCCGAGCAGAGAAGGTTATCAAACAACGTTTGGCTTGAAATCACGGAAAAGATGGCAAATCTAACATGGGAATTGTTCGACAAAAATGATATTGTTCGTATTATCGCCGAATCAGGAGGAGCGCGTGCCGGAAAAGATCAGATTAAGCAGCTCGCAGCTATGCGTGGTTTGATCTACGATCCATTGGGACGAATTGTTGAACTTCCGATTAAATCTAACTTCCGCGAAGGACTTTCAATCTTTGAATACGTTAACTCGGCTCGTGGATCAAGAAAAGGATTGACCGACTCGGCTTTGAAGACCGCAGATGCAGGATACCTGACACGCCGTCTCGTTGACGTTGCGCACGACGTTATAATTCGCGAGGGAGATTGTGGAACTGATGAGGGAATTCTTGTAGAGATGGATAAGCGTGATAACGAAAGCTACATGACTTCGATGCTTCTTGGCCGCGTTGTAATGCGTGATGTTGCAAGCAAAAAAGATAAGAAAACCATTGTTAAGAAAGGTTCGGAAATTGATTACGAAGCACTCGCCCAAATTTTGAAAGACGACACAATTACGGAAATCTCTGTCAGATCACCAATGTTCTGCCGTCTTCGTTACGGACTTTGTGCCGCATGTTACGGATGGGATTTATCAGCGTACAGACGTGCCGACACGGGAACTCCGGTCGGAGTTATTGCAGCGCAATCAATTGGAGAGCCGGGAACACAGCTTACAATGCGTGTCCGTCACTTTGGAGGAGTCGTTATGTCCGACGTTACGCAAGGTTTGCCGCGCGTAGAAGAATTGTTTGAGGTTCGTCGCCCGAAAGTCTTGGCACCAATTGCCGAGATCGGTGGTAAAGTCCAAGTCAATAAAGTTGAGGATGGATACATAATTCGTGTCCGCAACGCAAAGGTTAAACCGGTTGATGAGCGTGAATACTTTGTCCCAATGACAAGCACTGTTTTGGTCGCCGAAGGAGACACAATTGCCGCAGGAACACAGCTCTGTGAAGGATATCTTGATCCTCGCGATGTATTGAAGATTTCAGGTTTGAGATCTGCACAGCAATACTTAATCGACCAGATTCAAAACGTTTACGAATCTCAGGGAATTGCAATTCACTACAAGCACTTTGAAACAATCGTACGAAAGATGTCTGACAAGGTCATGATCGAAACTCCCGGCGATACATCCTTAATGCCCGGAGATCTCGTTTCAAAATTGAGATTTGAGGAAGAAAATGCAAATGTAATTTCAGAAGGTGGAGAGCCGGCTTCGGCTCGTGAGATAATTCTTGGAATCACAAAGGCCTCACTTGTCACGGATTCATGGCTTTCAGCCTCATCCTTCCAGGAAACAACTCAGGTATTGACCGATGCTGCTCTTGAAGGACGCGTTGATAATCTCATAGGTCTTAAGGAGAACGTTATCGTTGGAAGACTGATTCCTGTTCGTGAAGAATTTATCGAGGGGGAATTGGAGCAGGGTCGCGGTGGAAACATCGAAAGCCAAAAACCGACACAGGCGACTTCCGAGGTAGTGCCTCAAGAAGCAGTCTAACTCCATTGAATCTCTGGTAATTTGAACTCACTTATTGTAAAATATCAAAACCAATGCCAACACTTAATCAATTAATTAAAAAAGGTAGAAGCAAAAAACAACACAAAATTAAAGCAACGGGTTTGCGATCTGTTTTTAATGCTAAAGACAGAAAATACACTCTCGTCCCGGCTCCTCAAAAAAGAGGTGTAGTAACGCTGGTCCGCACAATGACACCTAAGAAACCTAACTCGGCTTTGCGTAAAGTTGCCCGTGTTAAGCTCTCAAATCGTGAGGAAGTAACAGCATATATTCAAGGAATCGGACACAATCTCGCCGAGCACGGAATCGTTTTGGTCAGGGGAGGACGCGTCAAGGATCTTCCCGGAGTTAAGTACCATTTGGTTCGTGGAAAGTTTGATCTAGCAGGAGTTGAATCAAGAAAAACGTCAAGAAGCCGCTATGGTACAAAGAGACCATCAGCACCGGCAGCATAATAAAATAATATGGCACGCGGAGGAAGTAACGTTAAAAAAAGACAGACACAAGTTGACCCGGTTTACGGAAATCTTTTGCTGGCGAAATTCATAAATAGACTCATGCGCGACGGTAAAAAAACTGTTGCACAAAGAGTTGTTTATGATGCTTTGGAGATGCTAAAAAAAGACGGAAATCCAATCGAAATGTTCGAGGCTGCAATTGAAGCAGTTGGACCAAAAGTCGAGGTTAAGGCGAGAAGAATCGGAGGAGCAGCATATCAGGTCCCGACGGAGGTTCGTGGAGCAAGAAAGAATGCTCTTGCAATTCGCTGGATTTTGGAAGCAGCAACAAAAAGACCGACAGCAGAGTATAAATCATTTGCCGCAAAATTGGCATCTGAAATTCTTGATGCAACAAAGAATGCCGGAGAGGCAATAAGAAAGAGAGACGTTGCTCACCGCATGGCCGAAGCAAATAAGGCCTTCTCCCACTTCCGCTGGTAAAGTTACATGCTTTCGCGGAGAGAATTTCTATTTGGCGCTGCAGGTTTTCTTGCCGCCGCGTGTTCAGAGGGAGAAAAAGAATCCGTTCCAACAATCTCCGCTGAAAATAACAACAGCATCTACACTCTCCATAATGCGTTTTCTGTTTTAAGCCCTGACATAGGTATACAAAATCTTATTGTAAATGTTGATCCGCAAATGAATTTGGTTTTTGTCTACTCTGAGTTTTCGCCTGGAGTATCCGCTATGTTGGTAGATCCATCCGGTCACATAAATCCCACACTTACAAAAAGCTTCGGTATTTTACCTTTTGACCGGTCTTTTGACATAAATAAAGCACTAAATGGACTTAATTCTAAAGGATCCGCTCCAGAAGTTCCCTGGGAAATTCTCTCTCAAAAAGTATCTCGTATGTCATCCAACAAAGCAGGTTTACTTAGTTACGCTCCGACTCCTCCTATTGGATCTGAAAATATGTTTGTCTTTGGTCCCCGCTACACTTATTCTCAAAGAGGTAATATCTTGACGCCGAATCCTCCGGCGATTCTTAAAGCAAAATTTGTAGTTACAGAACCGCGAAAAACTGCATAATATCCTATATTATTGAATTTAGCCTCGGATTTTGGTAAAATCTCCTACCATGGCAACAGAGAGATTAACAGGAGGTCCTGAGCAAAAATTTTGGGTTGGAGCAGATGTTATATTGAGAGATAAATATGCATTAATCCCTCCAAGGAACACCGCAAATCCCAAACTTATTGAAGTTAATATTCCTTTTAATGCTTTACCTCATCATCTCGTATTCAAACCTGACGCCCTATCGCAAGTTGAAGAAACAGGAAGAAGCCGATATATGATGGCGGGGCTCGAGTTTTACGTGGATTCTTCAATAATACGTGATGCTGTCAGAGAGGATAATTCCGATAACAGAGGATACCTTGCGCAGGTAGTAAACCACTCAAATAGGTCGATTTATATTCCTCACGAAGAAAGTCTTTTCCGGTTTTTCTACCCGGGTCAACAACTTCAAGGGGAGCAACTGACTCAAGCAATTGGAAACAACATTGTTTTAAGTGGGGAAGAAGGTGTAGATTGGGTTGTCGCAAGAGACAGGAGCGGTACTCCGCAAGGAATAAATGCCAGAATCGATGACGCGGGATTTTACGTTCCTTATGATCGTGATGCGTCTCCTATGGATATCAGTTCTACAACAAGAAATTTTAGAGATGAAATTAGAACTAAATTCATGAAGGTTGTCCCAAGCTCGGGTACTTCTTTATTCTGGATCGGATTCACGGTAAGTGAAATGCATCTGGCAGCAGGTTACAACGCAATGCTTCATCCTCTTGTTTTCAGAGAAAGCAATGGTGCTGGAACGCTTTATTCTATAGGATCACATAGACAATCGCATGTTATCGATGAAGGTACGAATCGAAATATAATGCTCGAGATCGAAAGCCCAACCGCGCAAGATATTAGGCCCAATTGGGTGAATTTTTCTTTTGCACGATCAAAATAGATTGACATTTTAGGTTCTTTATTATATTCTACATTTCCTCATTTCCTTCCTGGTTTTATGCAGATTATTCAAATTTTAATTGTAGTTTTATATGGGTTGTTCTCCTTTTCCGGTTTTCTCTTGGGTCTGCGCAACTGTACTAAAAAGAAAAATCCTTACGGACTAACAAAATTTTACAACCTGATAGGCTCTTTTGTATGGACTGATGCGGTTGTGTTTGGTTTATTTTGGTTTCTTGTTTCAATCCTTGTCTTGCTATTTTCTAATTGGCTTTTATTTTTATTAACTCTCTCTGTTTTCTGGCTTACGACTTTCCAGCACATTGGGATCCTAAGCTTAGAATTCCACGTGGACAAGTTGTCGCG
>JADMIO010787504.1_pt1 | contig 95582 bp, 85 predicted proteins | sample 8958161 | NCBI WGS metagenome assembly JADMIO01 (sample SAMN16585339, study PRJNA669376) | soil metagenome | isolation source: Crop rotation soil | place: USA: Cullars Rotation, Alabama | collected 2011
CCGCGACTTCAAGTCACGTGAATTCCAAGCTTCGGATCCCACTGTGCTGGAAAGAGGCTGGTTTGTTCGCCTGCGTTTTGGCCCATACGGTCAACGATTCGTCACAAAAATAGCATCATAATGCCGAGGTTTTGATTTATTTACCATTATTTTGTTGATAATGAATATCCTTGAATTAAATTTTGAACGAACATGGAGGGGCGGCGAAAGGCAAACCTTGTACAATATGCTCGGATTCAGAGATGCCGGGCATAACGTAGTATTGGTGTGCAGGAAAGGATATCCGTTGGAACAAAAAGCGAAAGCAGAAGGGTTTACTGTTTTCTCATTCAATAATATTTTTGGGGTCATTTTATTTCTCATCACAAAGGGCAGTCAGTATGATGTGCATCACGCACAGAGTTCTCATATCCTTACGTACTGCTTACTTACAAGACCATTTCACGGAAAGAAAATAGTTTTTACACGACGTGTAGATTTTGTGCCTAAAGGAAGTTTGACCCAATGGAAATACAAACGCACTGATGTTTTGATCGCAATTAGCAAAGCGGTAAAAAATATCATAGCAGATTTTAGCGGGCGTAGCGATGTGCACGTTATATCGGATATTATAGTTCCCAGAACATTGAATAAAGAAAGAGCGCTGAAAATACTGCAGGAAGCAAGGATAAATGGTGACAAGAAAATAATAGGTACTACCGCAGCTTTTGTTCCGCATAAAGACCCGTTGACGATGGTGGAGGCAATACATGAGCTCGCTAAAAGAAGAAGTGATTTTATTTTTCTTCATTTTGGTAACGGTGAGCTAATGGAAGCTGTGCAATATAAAATTGCTGAGCTTGGTTTGAAAGATGTGTACAAGCTCATGGGTTTCCAGCAGGAGGTCGAGGATGTTTTCTCGGTATTGGAAGTGTTTGTGATGAGCTCGGCTGAGGAAGGATTAGGTAGTAGTGTGCTTGATGCATTTATATATAAAGTGCCTGTAGCCGGAACCGATGCAGGCGGCTTAAAAGAGCTTTTATCAGAGGGGAGAGCAATTATTTGTGCTAAGAAAGACCCTAAAGGTCTAGCAAATGCTATAGATAAATTAATAGACGGAGAAGCAAACTCTGCAATAGTTGAACGCGCATTTAATTATGTGCAGCAATATCATAGCAGTGAATACATTACGCGACAGTACCTCGAAATATTCTAGGATTTTGCATTGTGTTGCCATGTCATGGCACGGTAAATCGAAATAGCTTTAACAAATTTTTTTCCTTGAATTGGGTAATTATTACCCCTGATTGCGTAATTTTATTCTAGTCGTTTTTCATCTCTTAATATTGCTGTGTTAATGAACAATGTGAAGTTTTGGGCGAAAGTTTTTGCCCCCGTATTAGTAGTGTCTCTCGCCTCCCAGTTTAGTTTAGCTGATAATAAGGCTGTTGTAGAATATGCAGACAAGCCTGCTCCCAACCAGGTTGTTGTATTACAACCCGAGGATCCGTTCCCCACAAGAGCAACAAAAATTCACACGATAGAAGTGGGTGATGAACAAGCGGGCGATTGCTCTTATGAAGAGTTAATGTCAAAGGCACAACAATTTGCTTTGCAGTCTAACGCTAACATTATCAAGATAACGGAGATGAAAGCAAGAAATAAGGCGAATATCTACGATCATCTGACCGCTACTTTGTATCATGCAGAGAATCCCAGGCCTTTTGAGCGCGAAATAAAATGGACAAAGGAAAGGAAACTGACCTGGGACGATTTCCGCGGGCCGACGCAAAGCCCTAAAGGAAGCATGGTAGCAGCAGCTACCTATTGTGGCTTTGGCTTTGAAACGAACCAACTGAGCCAGGATAATACCAAGCTGAAAATATTGGTATACAATAGCTTTTATACCGACAAATCATGGGGCCATAAGCATGAGCAGACACCTGAGGTGCTGGTGCATGAGCAAGGCCATTTTGATCTTTGCGAGGTTTATACACGGAAGTTAAGAGAAAGGATGACCAAAGCCAGTGCCCACGTAACCGTAAATAACCTCAAACTCACATTGGAAAGTATTTACGAAGGAATAAAAGAAGAATACAGTGCTAGACAGGAGCGTTACGAAGATGAAACAGAGCATGGTTTAATAGCTGAAGCGCAAAATCGCTGGGTAAACGATATAGCTAAAGAACTGCAAGAATCTGAACAATGGGCTAACTAAAATATCTTATTGCTTAATAGAAAAAATCCCCGTACTGACTGTACGGGGATTTTTATTGATCAGTGTGCGGCAGCTTCTGCCAATTTCATTTTCTTCTTTTCCTTACTGTCCTTTACCAGTAGAACAAAAGGTATACAAACAAGGAATACAATTCCTAAATACAGGAATACATCCATGTAAGAGAGTACTGAGGCTTGTTTATAAACGGAATAGTCGAGCATTTTATAGGCACTGTTTAGCGCAACGTCAGGCGACATTCCCTTGGCCATAAAATTATGCTGCATGCCATTTACTCTTGCCTGAACACTAGGATCGTTAACATTAAGCTTGCTTACAAGGTCGTTCCTGTGCAATACATTCTGGCGTGAAATAAACGTAGTAATTGCGGCTATTCCAAAGGACCCACCCAACTGCCTCATCATACCGGTAAAAGCAGCACCTTGTCCTATTTGTAGCCCCTTAAGTGTAGAGAGCGAAAGTGTAGTAATAGGAATAAATAGCATTCCCATACCCACACCGCGAGCTATAAGCATCCAGAAAAACGCGTCTTTACTGGTATCGGGCGTTAATATTTTATAGCCCCAAAAACTGTACACAAAGAATATGAACATGCCCCCCGCAACAAGGTACTGTTGCTTAGCACCTTTCTGCAGTAGCCGACCAATGATAGGCATCATAAAGGCTGTGGTTAAAGCTGCAGGTATCATCAATGCACCCGATTGTTGGGCTGTCCAGCCTAAGGTAGCCTGCGTGTATAATGGGATAATGAAAGTAGAGCCATACAAGCCAAATCCCAGTAAGAAGGATAGAATGGTACCTATTCTCAGGTTTCCGTTTTTCAGCACCCTTAATTCCACGATCGGATTCTTGTACGTCAGCTCTCTCCAAATGAAGAAATAAAAGGACAGCACTGCAGTGATGCTCAACACCAGGATAGTTGAGCTATTGAACCAGTCATCTTCCTGCCCTCGCTCCAGTACGTATTGGAGTGAGCCTACGGCGGCGGCCAATAACCCCATGCCCCACCAGTCTATTTCTTTGCTTGATTTCTTCTCAGCATATTTTGGACTGCGTACAAATTGCAGCGTAAGCAGGGTAGCCACTACGCCAATAGGAATGTTGATGTAGAATATATAGGGCCATGAAAAATGGTCTACTATATATCCGCCTAGTGGAGGACCGAGTGTAGGTCCGATAATCACCCCAAGTCCGTATATGGCTTGTGCCATGCCTCTTTTTTCCTGGGGGTAGCTTTCTGTAATAATGGTTTGCGAGGTAACGAGTAGGGCGCCACCGCCAAGTCCCTGCATAAATCGAAAGAACACTAGTTCCCAAATATTAGTAGCGTTGCCGCACAAAAACGAGGACACCGTAAATATGATAATAGATGCGGCAAAGTAATTGCTCCTGCCAAACTGTTGGGATAACCAACTGGTCATGGGTACTATGATCACGTTCGCAATGGCATAGGCTGTGATTACCCAACCTACTTCATTTAGTGTTGCGCCCAGGTTACCCCTCATATCATTGAGGGCAACGTTTACGATGGTGGTATCTACGATCTCCAGCAGGGCACACAATATCGCCGTAATGGTGATAATGACCCTTCGTGCACCGTATTCTACCAAACTGTTCTGATCAGTCATAAGTTCTTCAATAGTTATTAATCAAGATGTACATCTACTTTCACGTTCATACCGGGACGTAATTGTTTTACAAATTCGTCTTTGGTATTCGCGAATTCAATTTTTACCGGCACACGCTGCACTACTTTCACAAAATTTCCTGAGGCATTGTCCGGTGGCAATAAAGCAAACTTGGCACCGGTGGCCGGAGAAAATGAAGTAAGTTTTGCTTCAAAATCATGGCCCGGAAAAGCATCTACTTCAACAGTGACTTTCTGCCCAACCTTCATTTTATCCAACTGTGTTTCTTTAAAATTAGCTACAACCCATACTGCCTCTTCTGCTACGATGCTAAACAAAGACTGGCCCGCCTGGATAAATTGCCCCGGCTGAATGTTTATTTTGGAAACATAACCATCCTGTGGCGCGGTGATAATAGTGTATGACATGTTTAGCTTTGCGTTCTCAACATCTGCCTCCTTTTGCCTGATAGTAGCGTTGGCCACACCAATTTGCTGGGCGGCGGCAGTACTTTGAGATGCGGTTGCATTTGCCTGGCGCGATGCTGCGTTCCTTTGCTCTATGATCACCTGCAATTGGCGCTCTGCAGTTTGTTTTTGTGCTTCGGCTTGCTCAAACTGCTGTTGCGTAATGGAATGATCTTTTATCAGGTTTGCATAACGATTATAGTCTTGGGTAGCGCGCCATACATTTACCTTGGCAGCTTCTACCTGTGCATTTATTGCAGAAACATTTGCCTGCGATGTAGATACATTAGCCTGTGATGCAGAAGTGCCTGCTTCAGCTATGTTGAGCCCACCTTTAGCGGCGGCTAATGCTGCCTCGGCTTGCTCTACTTTTATTTTCATATCCCTGTCGTCGAGTATCAGTAAGGTGTCACCTTTCTTTACCATTTGGTTGTCCTTTACTTTTATTTCACTTACATAACCGGATATGCGGGGTATTGCAGGGCTTATGTTCGCGTCTACCTGGGCATCATCTGTTTCCTCGTGATGAAGGCCATGTACGTATTTAGTGATACCGAAAGTGCCACCTACTAACACTAATATCGACAGCACTATAGCGAATCGGTTATTTTTTTTCTTTGGCTCAGCGTGCGCATGGCTTTCAGAATGACTTGTTTTTGTTTCTACTGTTTTGGTTTCCATAAAATATTATTATAAATGTGTTCGTGTTTAATTGTGTTTTATTCGTTGGATAATATGCCTGCTGTTTGTTGCAGCTTTTTATAGGATACTACTGCATCTGCCTTTGCGTTCGAGTAATTTAATTTCGCTTGCAACTGTGCTACGTCTGCATCTAATAAGTCTGTAGTTGTAGCAAGACTATTATCGTATTTGTTTTTTATGATCCGGTAGTTTTCATTTGCCTGCTCCGTAGCCTTTGCATAAACATCTATTTTCTTTTGACTGGATAAATAGGCTTGGTAGGCTTGTGCCGTTTGTAAACGAACCGCATCGCTCATCATGTTTTGATCGATAGTAACCTGTTGTAAGCGTGCTTTTGCCTGTTGTACTTTTGAGCCCGATTTCCATAGTGATGATACACTGTATTTAACACCAATACCCGCATTTACTGCATTTGTAATAGTTATAACATTGGGTATATCAGCTGCGATGTAGCCACCCGTCAATGCCAGAGAAGGGAAGTACTCACCCCTTGCCGCTTTTACTCCTGCACTTGACGCTTTCCGGCGCATTTCGAGCGCAGACAGATCTTTACGGTTTTCTAAAGCCAATGTCTGCCATTCCTCAAAATTCTTATCATCATTGGTTGGTTGGAAGGCTGAAGCATCCGGTACCGGCTCCATATCTTCGGGTAAGCCCAGCATCAGATCCATGGTTATATAAGTGATCTTCCAATTATTTTCTGCATCCAGTAATGCAAGCTCCACATTCGACTGTTGCAGTTGCGCTTTTAATAGATCGTTGCGAGCCATCAATCCATTTTTCTCCAGGTTGGCGAAATCGGCCACGCGCTGTTGTGATTGTTTCAGGTTTTCCTTTACAATGTCAAATACGGCTTTTGCTTTGAAGAGGTTGCTATAGGCTTGCACAGTGTTAGCGATCACTTCTTCGCGGTCCTTTTCACCATCCAGTTGAATAGCTTTCTCGAGGTATTTAGCAGCTTCAATGCCATGCTGTATGCGTAGTCCGCTAAATACAGGGATGGCAACATTTGCAATACCGTAGCTGGCAGATTCTACCTTGATAGCAGAAGCACCGGAACTGCCTGACGAACTGCCCGAGCCTTCAGCGCTTTGGCTACCGGTTTTCATTTTCAGGTCTATGGTAGGTTCAGCCAGGCGCAAGTAAGAGCCTGAAATGTTCACATCAGGTAATCTGCGTTCCCGGGCTTCTTTCAGCGATGCATGTGCTTCAAGAATTTTAGCCTGGTTTAATTTTAGTTGGTTGCTATTCTTCAGGCTTAAGTCAATAGCCTCGTCAAGCGTGAGGTTTCGTTTTTCCTGTGCCCAAACGGCGCTGCCATTCAGCAGTAGTGCCACCGCGAGCAGTATGGTATATATTCTATGGTTCATAAGTCAGTATGCATTTAAACATTGTTTTTAAATGGGTGCTTAGTTTCTTTTTTAAGTGTTTTTGAAATTCTTCATCGGTTATTGATTCCAGATTGTTTATTTCCCGATAGAAGCGCTGAGTGGTAACCAGCTGATTTGCCGTACCTATCATGGTGACCATCATCATCGCTATATCTATGTTCTTTTTAAAGTCGCCTTTTTTCTGACCTTCCTGTATCAATTTGTGAATCATCTCATGGTTCCTTCTTTTGGTCTCATTCATCGCCTTAGAGATGACCCCCGCGTGTTCTGTGACTTGCAGGCATACAACCAGCTTATGGAAATTCTGCATGTGCAATATTTTGTCAATAAACGCGTCTATGACCTTGTTCACTTTCTCGATAGGGGTGAGCGAGGTATCTGTTAGCAGTGTTTCTATCTGTATCTTTATGAATTCTGCTCTTTTCTTGAAAATGGATTCCAGCAGTTTATCCTTCGAACCAAAATAGTAGGATATCATAGCCACATTTACGTCCGCCTCCTTTGCTATATCCCTTACAGAGGTCCCGTCAAAACCATGTGCAGCAAACAACCTTTCTGCTACGTCCAGTATGTGGGTGTGTTTTTCATTGTATTCCATATCGTCTTTCAATTTGACAGCGCAAAATTCAAACAATCGTTTGATTTAAACAAACGTTTGATTAATATTTTTTACAATAATGCTTTATTGGTTGATTTTCATAGCCAGAAAAATTAACTGATCTTACTCCAGTTTGACTGATGAGCTTCCCTGAACAGGATATTGCGAAGTGGTTGGTATTGGGGGGAAGTGAGGGTAGGGTCTTCGGCTATTACCTGCTGCGCAGCCTGGCGGGTTTGTTCTAGAATACCTGAATCTTTCACAATGTCTGCCAGTTTGAATTTTAAAACACCGCTTTGCCGAGTACCATAGAGGTCGCCGGGGCCACGCATTGCCAGGTCTTGTTCGGCAATGGTAAAGCCATTGGTGGTAGAAGTGATGATATGCATACGCTGCTTGCTTTCGGCAGACAAGGCATTACCTGTAAGCAGGATGCAGTAAGATTGCTCTGCACCGCGGCCTACACGACCGCGTAACTGGTGAAGCTGTGATAAACCGAATCGCTCCGCGCTTTCTATCAGCATGACCGAAGCGTTAGGTACATTCACACCTACCTCTATTACTGTCGTGGCCACTAAGATCTGTGCGTGACCGCTTACAAAACGCTGCATATTTTGTTCTCTTAAGGCTGCGTCCTGCCTGCCATGCACCATGGCGATTCGGTATTTATCTTCAGGAAAGAAAACTTTTACCTGCTCGTAACCCGCCATCAGGCTTTCGTAGTCCATTTTTTCAGACTCTTCTATTAATGGATATACGATATATGCCTGTCGTCCTTTATCTATTTCACTACGGATAGAATCCATCACGTTAGCGCGTCGCATCTCATTACGCCAAACTGTTTTTATTTCTTGTCTGCCCGGTGGCAATTCATCAATGGTAGATACATCAAGATCTCCATATAGCGTCATGGCTAAAGTACGTGGAATTGGAGTGGCGGTCATTACAAGCACATGAGGTGCTTTCTCATTTTTTTGCCAGAGGCGTGCTCTTTGCCCTACGCCAAAACGGTGCTGCTCATCAATAACAGCCAGCCCGAGGTTTTGAAATTTGACGCTTTCTTCTATCAAAGCATGTGTACCGATAACTATTGGTAAACTGCCGTCAGCCAAACGCTGCAATGTGTCTTTGCGCTCTTTCCCCTTGGTGCTGCCAGTGAGTATAGCGCAGGGAATCTCCATTTGCTCTAGCAAAGAATGAATGCTCTGGTAATGCTGTTGCGCCAGTATTTCTGTAGGTGCCATGAGGCATGCCTGGAAGCCATTGTCTAGAGACAAAAGCATAGCCATGACGGCAACAATCGTTTTACCGCTGCCAACGTCTCCCTGCAATAAGCGGTTCATCTGTTTACCGGTAGCAGTGTCGTGCCTTATCTCCTTTAGTACGCGTTTCTGTGCATTGGTGAGCTGGAATGGTAGATGATTGCTGTAGAATCTATTGAAGTTGTCACCCACTTTTTCAAACTTCCATCCCGGCTGAATGGTATGCTGTAGTCGTATTTGTGCAATTTTTAATTGGGATGCAAATAGCTCTTCCCACTTCAACCTGTAACGGGCCGCCTGCATGTGCTCATCGCTATCAGGAAAATGTATCCACGTTAACGCCTGTGCCCTGCTGCATAAACGGTATTGGTTTATGATCGTTGATGGTAAAATTTCGGGAAGATCACCCGGTCTTACTTTCTCAAATAGTGCTTGGGTTATTTTAGCAAAGGAACGATTGCTCAATCCTTTGGCTTTTAGTTTTTCGGTAGTGGGATAGACTGGCTGCATACCGGCAACTGATGTTGCACTCAGTAGTTCAATTTCCGGGTGGGGTAGATTCATTACACCATTGAATACAGCAACCCGCCCAAAAACGATATAGCGTTCATTCTCCTTCAATGATTTTTTCATCCACTCAGCCCCCTGGAACCATACTAACTCTATTTTTTCGGTGTCATCATATAAGGTAGCGGTTAGGCGTTTTTTTCGGCCCACACCTTCTTCAAAAATATTAATGAGCGTACCTATGAGTTGAACATATTCTGACTGGGGATTAATACTTGCGATCTTAGTAACCTGCGTCCTGTCGAAATAGCGGTAGGGATAGTGATACAGAAGATCTTCAAAAGTGGCTATCTCCAATTCCTTGCGCAGCATTTCGCCACGCTGTGGACCAACACCTTTCAGGTATTCTATGGGTGAATCTAATATGGATGAAGTTGCAGCTATAGCAGGTGCTTTGAAACAAAAATAAGAAAGCGTGGTATTATTTTCCTTCTTTATCTACCGCCAGCACTGTTCGCAGGTTCAGTTCCCTTGCTGCACGCATCACAGCCACTATGCTTTCTGCTTCTGCTTTCTTATCTGCATTGATGACAACCGTTGGCTCAGCATCCTGCGAGCGGCCAACTATGCCTGAAATAGCGCCTTTGAGCGAGTCTATGGATGTGGCCCTGGTGCCTACAAAAAAATGTTGTGCAGGATCTATGGAAACAACAACGGTTTGTTTTGCCTTGGTGTCGCTTTTAGCCTTAGGTACAGATAGTTTGATTACGTTAGGGTTAGCGAGCGTGGAGATAATAAGAAAAAACAGCAGCAGTATGAACAAGATGTCGTTCAATGCTGAAGTATGCGTTTCAGGGGTATTTCTTAAATGCTTTCTTAGGTTCATCCGTTCTTATCTTGCAGGCTCCTGTAAAATGTCAATGAATTCAACTGCGGCTGCTTCCATCCTGTTCACATTTTTATTGATCTGCGCATTGAGGTAGTTGTAGGCGACATAGGCTAGCAAACCTATGATAAGGCCAACAGCAGAGGTAACCATTTTGGTATAAATACCACCTGCGATGTGCTCCAATGAGAATCCCTGGTGCTGAATGTTGAAGAACAATATGATCATACCGGCGATGGTGCCAAGGAATCCAAACATAGGTGCTATGCCAGCAATGGTAGACAGTATAGAGAGGTTTTTCTCCAATTGATACACTTCTAGTTTTCCTGTACTCTCCATCGATTTCTCAATATGATCCATCGGTTTACCTATGCGGCTAATGCCTTTGTCTATCATGCGGGCTACCGGGTTGTCTGTGCCTCTAGCCAATGATTTGGCGCCCTGCAGGTTACCTGAAGTAATTTGCTCCCTGATACGAGACATGAAGGTTGGATCTATTACTGATGCTTTGCGTATGGCGGAGAGTCGTTCAACAAAAACGTATACTAAAGCAATAGAGCAGAGCAGCAGTGGTATCATCAATACGCCGCCTTCTTTTAGCAGGTAAAACAATGATATCGTTTCCGGCTCCGCTGTGGCAGCTGCCGTTTTTGCTGTTGTGTCTATTTGTAGTAGTATGGTTAGTAAAGACATTTCCCGATTGTGTATCAACAAATATAATAATTAGGGTATTTGGAGTTTGTTAAAATAAAAATGCCGGGGCTAACACCCCGGCACTTAGATATATATAATAGTTTAAGCTATTGATACCAGTTCAAGGTCGAAGATCAGATCTTCACCTGCCAATGGATGATTGGCATCAAGTATAACAACGTCATCTTGTACCTCAGTAACTACCACCGGAAATACATTGCCTGTATTATCGCTCATGTGCAATTGCATGCCTTTCTCAGGTTTCATATCAGCCGGAAATTCAGACTTTGGATATTCCATCATCATGTCATCATTGCGCTGTCCATAAGCCTGGTCAACAGGAATATTAACAGTCTTTTTTTCACCAATCGCCATATTGATCAAAGCATCGTCAAACCCTTTTATTACCTGTCCTTGCCCCACTGTAAATTCAAGCGGCTCACGACCTTCAGAACTATCAAATGTAGAACCATTTGTAAGCTTGCCGTGGTAGTGAACGCGTACTGTGTCGCCATTTTTAACTTGTTGCATAAATTATTATTACTTTAATAGATCTAATAGGGGTGCAAGGTAAGGTTAATATCCATATACTAGGTTTATCTTTATGAAAAATTCGATTAAAAATATGATGCGTTGGTTATTATGCTGTTTCACATATTTTATTTTTTGTCTGCACCCGCAGTTAGCTAAGGCACAGGTTGAAGTAGTGCCGGGAGCCTGGCAAGTGGACAGTTATTTACCCATGCTAAAAGGAAAACGTGTTGGTCTTCTTATCAATCAAACATCGCGGGTAAGAGATAGTTTTTTATTAGACACGCTCATAAAAAGAAATGTCAAAGTTGTAAAGATATTTGTTCCCGAACATGGGTTTCGTGGCTTTGCAGAAGCAGGGGAGAAAGTGAACAATAGCGTTGATGAAAAAACAGGTTTGCCTATTGTTTCTCTGTATGGCAAATCGAAAAAACCGTCAAAAGCAAATCTTGCAGACGTAGACATCCTTGTATATGATTTGCAGGACGTGGGTGTTCGCTTTTATACCTATATATCTACCCTCCAATATGCAATGGAGGCTTGTGCAGAGAATGGAAAGAAGTTCATCGTTCTCGACAGGCCAAATCCAAATGGTAATTACGTGGATGGCCCTGTGCTGGATACCGCCTTACGTTCATTTGTAGGTATGCAACCCATACCCATTGTGTACGGTATGACGGTGGGTGAATACGCGAAAATGCTCGTTGGTGAACATTGGTTCAATGGGGCAGATAAATTAAATATGGAAGTAGTTAGCTGCAAGAACTATGACCACAATACACTGTACAACGTTACTGTGTCGCCCTCTCCCAACTTGAAAAATATGGCAGCCATCTATTGCTATCCTTCTCTCTGCCTGTTTGAAGGAACTGTAGTAAGTGTAGGAAGAGGAACAGCCACTCCATTTCAACAATGGGGCCACCCCGATTTTATGGGGAAGACAGTCTATAATTTTATGCCGCGTACACCACTAGGCGGAGCTGAACCTTTGTATGCGTACCGGAACTGTTACGGTCAAATTGCGGCCATGGATGCAAATGAAGCAAAAATAATACTGAGGAAGAGTATCAGGCTTTTCTGGTTAACAAGGGCATATGAGTGGTATCCCTATAAAGAAAAGTTTTTTAATGATTTCTTTGAAAAACTTGCCGGTACAAAGGAGTTGAGAAAGCAGGTGGAAAAAGGGATGGATGAATTTGCGATAAGAGCCACCTGGCAGGATGATATCGTGGCTTTCAAAAAGATCAGGAAGAAGTATTTGTTATACGCAGACTTTGAATAATTGCCGAGACTGAATGCAGTTTTTGTTTGTTTCCTTATATCGTTTTTTCAATAGAAAAAAGCCGCTTTTCAGAGTGGTTTTTTTGTCTACGTTTTTATTGTGGCTGGCACTTGCATTCCGGTTGGAGCTGAAAGAAGATATCAGCAGCATGCTACCCGACAGCAAAGCTATCAAAGCAATGAATGACGTGATAAGTCATACCCAGGCGGGGGAGCAAGTGATAGTCATGGCTTCCTTTAATGATAGCAGCCGTATTGATCCTGATAGCCTCATTACAGCAACGGCTGACTTTAGCCACCAACTGCAATCAAAATGCAGCGAGTGGATAGATACCATATCGCTGCAGGTGGCTGGAGGATATGAAGAAGCGCTCGTTGACATTTTTCGCAATAACCTCCCTTTGTTTCTTAGCGAGCAAGACTATCAACAAATGGATAGCCTCATACAGCCCGGGAGAATAATGCACACTTTAGAAGCTAATAGGAAAATACTACTGTCTCCCGCAAGCATTGTTTATAAAAATTTGGTGGTACAAGACCCAATAGGTATTTCCGGGTTGGTATGGAGCAAGCTTAAAGCGCTACAGTTTGACCCTAACTATGAAACCTACGACGGTTATCTATTTACAGGAGGACAGAAACAACTGACCTTTTTCATAAAGCCAAAATATAAAGCGTCTGAAACCGGAAAGAATGGTAAGTTCTTTAAAGAGGTGGACGCTCTGCGCGATAGCTGGCAACAGGACCATAGCGACGTCCATATCACTTATTTCGGCGGTCCGGCTGTAGCTGCGGGTAATGCTTCACAAATGAGGACAGATACAATAGTAACCCTTTCGGTTACCATTGTACTACTGCTTGCGCTGACCTATTATTTTTTTCGAAGAAAAAGAACTCCATTATTGTTGCTGGTGCCGGTTGTTTATGGTGCTGTAATGGGTTTGGGTATTGTGTATTTGGTTCAAGGTTCTATATCAGTGATAGCTCTTGGTGCCGGTGCTATTATCTTAGGTATCGCTATTGATTTTTCTATTCATTTCCTGTCCCATGCCCGTCACGCCAGGGATATTCCAACCACCATTAGCGAAATGGCTCAGCCGTTGACCATTGGAAGTTTCACCACTATCGCAGCTTTCCTGTCTCTGAGGTTCGTTCATACTCCAATACTCCAGGACCTGGGGCTGTTTGCGGCGGCCAGTCTGACCGGGGCGGCTTTGTGCACATTAATTTTTTTACCTCACTTGCCGCTAGGCATTGACCACAAGAAAACCCGGGAAACGGTTTTTGACAAGCTGGCTCAATGGCAGCCTGAAAGTAATAAATGGCTGGTGTTACTGATCTTCCTATTGACTCCGGTCATGTTGTATTTCAGCAGTGGAGTAGCATTTGATAGCGACCTGATGCATTTGAACTACCTATCGCCGCAAATGCAAAAAGCGCAGGACGAAGTAACCAAAGCAAATGCCTTTGCATTAAGTTCCGTATTTCTTGTCGCAAATGAGAAAAATGAGGAGAACGCCCTGCAAAGACTGGAACAAGTAGTACCCCAAGTAGAGGCTTTGAAGGCCAAAGGCTGGATCAGAAGTTCAACCAACCCGGTGCTATTGGTTCCATCAATGGCAGAACAGCAAAGGCGGATAGAAAGGTGGCGTATATTTTGGAATGAAGAGCGTAAGCAAAAAGTGGTTTCAACTGTTAAGGTGGCGTCCCTGCAGCAGGGATATGCAGACCATGCTTTTGATGGTTTCGAAACAAGTTTGACCAAGGTATATGAGCCCTTAGATACCTCCTCGCTAAGTGTTCTAAGGTCGTTGTTTCCGGGAGGTTTCTCTGCCGAGAAAGATGCGCACTATGCAATAGCGGCATTGAAAGTGCCACAGGAGTACAGAAAGCAAGTTTTTGATCAGCTATCAAAACAAAGCTATATTACAGTTACCGACAGGCAACAGGGCGCGTCCCAATTGGTTGGGATACTAAACAAGGATTTTACAAACATTGCCATCTATTCATCACTTATTGTGTTCTTCGCATTGCTGATTGGGTATGGAAGGATAGAACTAGCCATCATAGCATTTTTACCAATGGCTATATCATGGATATGGATTTTGGGGCTAATGTCCCTGCTGGGCTTGAAATTCAATATTGTCAATATCATTATCTCCTCACTCATCTTTGGCCTGGGCGATGATTATGCCATATTTACGATGGATGGCATGGTAGAGAAATACAAGCACGGCAGGCAAAAGCTCACGTCCGTGCGGGCGGCTGTATATGTTTCTGCATTGACTGTTGTAATTGGTCTTGGCGTTTTGCTGCTGGCTAAACATCCCGCCCTTCGTTCCATTGCTTTTATTTCCGTTACAGGATTGCTATGTGTGTTGTTCATATCACAAACATTGCAGCCCTTTTTGTTCAATGCCTTTATTCAAAAGCGTGCTGATAAAAAACTCCAACCGTTTACACTGTGGAGTTGGTTAAAATCATTATTTGCATTTTTCTATTTCTTTTCCGGCTCCGTTATATGCACTATTGCCGGAGTTATTTTAACCAAATTGTGGCCCTTTAATCGTGAAAAGGCTAAATATCTGTTTCATGCTATTGTGAGTAATTACACCAAGAGCGTAATGTATATTATGGCAAATGTTACCAAGCGTGTCCATAATTTAGGGCATGAAGACTACAAAAAGCCTGCGGTGTACATAGCCAATCACGCATCGTTCCTGGATATCCTGATAACCACTATGCTCAACCCCAGGTTGGTGCTCGTGACGAATAAATGGGTATGGCGTTCACCGGTTTTTGGTTTCGTGGTAAGGATGGCTGAATATTACCCGGCTGCCGATGGTATAGAACAGAGTATAGCCCCTCTGCAGGACCTGGTGAATCGTGGTTATTCAATTATGGTATTCCCTGAAGGAACGCGTTCTTATACGGGTAAGATAGCAAGGTTTCATAAGGGCGCTTTTTACATTGCAGAAACATTGAAACTGGATATAGTGCCGGTTATCCTACATGGCGTGCAGTACACCATGCAAAAAGGAGACTGGCTGCTAAAGGACGGCACTTGTTCCGTGTATGTATATCCGCGAATAAAATTTGGCGACCACCGCTTTGGTGCAACTTATAGTGAGCAGGCTAAGCAGGTAGGGAAGTGGGTGCGTAATGAACATACTGCCATACAATTGAAAAACGAAACGCCGTCTTATTTTAAAGAACAGCTTATTAAAAGCTATCTCTACAAGGGTCCTGTCTTAGAATGGTATTGCAAGATAAAAACAAGAATCGAGGGATATTATGAACAGTTTCATCAGCTCATCCCGAGGGAAGGTAAATTTTATGACCTGGGTTGTGGTTATGGTTTTATGAGTTATATGCTGCATTGGGCAGCGCCTTCGCGTGAATTCGTAGGAATAGACTATGACGAGGAGAAAATAGAGACCGCTCAAAATGTTTTTCTGCGGGACGAGCACATCCGTTTTGAGCAAGGTGATCTTGCTAATGTTTGTTTAGAAGCTTGCGATGGGATTATCATTAGCGATGTATTGCATTATCTTTTGCCTGCACAGCAAGAAGCATTGTTGGAGAAGTGCTATGAGTCTTTGAACGAAAATGGATCGCTGATCATAAGGGATGGTGTGTCTGAACTAAAGGACAGGATAAAGGGGACAAAATTAACCGAGGTGTTTTCTACCAAAATATTCAAGTTCAATAAGACACAAAATCAATTGCATTTCATCAGCCAGTCTTTCATTGAGTCATTTGCCGTGAAACATGGTATGCAGATTGAGATATTGGACAATACAAAACTGACAGCCAACCTCATCTTTATATTGAGAAAAGCATTTAGATAGATCTTCTTCTGGAATCTTCCATATAGGTGCTTACAAGCCAGAATACAATACCAAAACTGAGCAGCACGACAAAATTCACGGTCACATCTCTCATTCCGCCGTTGCGCAGGGTAATTGTATTGATGGCATCAAATCCCCAATGCAATGGAGAGACCATCGTCAGTGCCTTCATGTGCTCAGGAAGGAGGTCAGCGGGTACCCACACGCCGCCCAATGCCGACAGTATGACGATGGAAATAGCTCCGAAAGGCATGGCCTGGTTTGTGGTCCGGAATATAGCGCCGACAAAATGACCATATGCGGTTGCGGTAAAAGCAATGGCTAGTGCAACAAGAAATATTATTTCGGGATGTATGCCCAGTTGCAATTCGGGCAAACCCAATAGTGGCAGGAACCATATGCCTACTGCCACCATACATACGAATTGCAGCGTACATATGAGTGTATAGAATACGATACGGCCCAGGGCCATATACACGTATGAGTCAGGTATCAGCTCAATGCGCAAAGCGCTGCCTTCTTCGCGCTCTCGTATCATATGCCCGGCAATGGGTATGGCAATGAAGAACATGGCAAATATGGCCCATGCAGGTACATTGTGTTGTACGGAGTTGATGAATTTGGCGTCGGCTGGTTTGTTACTTAGCACTTCTTCTTTTATGCCAATACCCTGGAATATTTTTTTGAAATCATCATTTTCAGAAGTGTCTGCTGCTTCTGCATTCCCCAGTTTGGCGAGACGCTTTACCAGTAAATTGCTACATGAATAGGTGATGTACCTGTCGAGTGCAAAGCTGATAGACAATCGAAAAGTAGGCTTTGCTACAGGGTCGAAGTACATGCGCACAAAGCTATTACCACGCATTTCCCTTTGTGGTAATGTGCCTAATCCTATTTTTTTAGAAACATTATTCGCTACAATATTAGAAGCATTGATCACTTCAGCAGTGGCGCCTTGGGGTATGATGATACCCACACGGTAGTAGCCTTTTTTTAAAAGCGTTTTAAGGTGGTTTTCGTCCAGGGCCTTGCCATCAAGGCTGTCGATCACCAGGAAGTTCTTACTTTGATTAAGACCTGTTTTAATTTCCTGGGCAAGGCTTCCGTGGTCGTTGTCCACCATCAATAATTCAAAGCGATACTCCTGGTAGTCTTTGAAAGGCGCATCCTCAATCAGCGCCATTACCACGATCAGGATAACAGGCATTACAAATAAAAGCACGATGCCCGGCACATCTCTGCGCATCAGCAACCATTCCTTAACTATCGTAGCCAGTACTTTCTTCATGTCTAATCTCTTACTGTATGCCCTGTATAATGCAAAAACACATCTTCCAGTTTTTTGCAATCAGGTGTGTCTTGAATCAATTGTTTGGGTGTGCCCTTTGTAATGAATTTACCCTCATCTATTATTAGTACTTCATCACATATTTTTTCTGCTTCTTCCATCAGGTGTGACGTATAGAGTATGGTTTTCCCTTGCTGCTTGTACTCCAATAGAAATTCGAGTATCATGGCCCGGGATTGTACATCTACCCCGGCTGTTGGTTCGTCAAGAATGATGAGCTCAGGTTGATGCAGTAATGAGGCTATAATATTGGCCCTGCGCTTCATGCCGCCGCTAAACTTGCCTACACGTTTGTCGGCATGCTTTTCCAGTCCCAGGCGTTCCAACAGATTTTGAGCCCGCTCTTTTATGGTCTTGTCGGGCAATCCATATAAACGGCCAATGAAAAAGAAATTCTCCCATGCCGATAAATTAGAGAACAGCGCTATTTGTTGGGGTACAACACCTATCATTCTCCTGATGGCTTTGCTGTCTTTTATAGAGTCTTTGCCGTAGACGGTTGCGACGCCGGAGTCGGCAGCCACAAGGCCGCAAAGTATGTTGATGGTTGTTGTTTTTCCTGCACCATTAGGCCCTAGTAAGCCCATTACAGAGTTCATTTTCACCTGCATAGAAAGTCCATCCAGCGCAGGTGCCCATGAATCCTTATAGTTTTTCCTGAGGTCGGTTATCTCTATGGCTAATGACATGCCCTTAGTTGTAGCTTAGGTCTTGAACCAGTTTTGCAGGAAGTTTTGGAACCTGTGTTCTTGACATAAGGAAAGACGTCAGTTCAGCCAACTCTTTGAATATGATATGACTGTCTGCTGCAGCACGTAAATACTCTGAGCCACTGCTTCCACCTGTACCCACACGCTTGCCAATGGTGCGCTGTACCATATGAATATGGCGGTGTCTCCACATCGACATCAGTTCATCTATTTCCAGCAAGCTGCTGATTAATTCATAAGGTAAATGCAAAAGAGGGTAATCCCTGTACAGCATAATGAACAGCGCGCTACGGTTGGCCTCAGAGCTAAAGCGCCTGGTCTCAGGGTAGTTACCTTTATGCATTAATAGAGAGTCAAAAACTTCCAGGTTCTGTTTCTCTCCAGGTTGCAGGCTGTTGCCATATGCATCACGATATTGCTGCCAGAAATTCGCGTCACCCCAATAGTCATCTTTAACAAATGGCATACGCTCCAGCCACTTATTAATAAGGACCAGTATGGACTCCTGAGATTCAGCTTCTTTTACCCTGTCTATATCTTTTTGGTTCAGTTGCGATAGATAATAGTTTTGCCCATGACGCTGATCAAAACCCAAACCTAAAGTGGCTTCTATCATCTTAAACTGTATACTTTGAAAACCGGATGCCGGACGGAGCAGGTCGCGAAAATCGAGAAAATCAAGTGGTGTCATTGTTTCCAACACACTCATTTGCATTACCGCTACGTCCAATATCCTGCATACACGTTTTACGCGATGAACAGAATTGTATATGTCTGGTGAGTTATTGGGAATGTTAGGCTGCCTGAAAACATCACGGATGATATTTAATTCATGCAATATTTGTTTGAACCACAGTTCATAAGCCTGGTGAATAATGATAAATAGCATTTCATCATCTGCGCGAATGCCTTCTTTACCACTTTCCGGGGTTTGTGCAGCGAGTATTTTATCTAATTGCAGATACTCGCTATAGTAAACCGGGGCTCTTTCTTTTTTTTCCATGTGCGAAAATTACAAAACTTAGTTTAAGCTGAAAATTAGTTGACTATTTTACGATCCTCCCAACACGTACAAACAAGGGGAAACGTATGGTTATCAGTTCTCCATCGGCCCAGGCTGCACGTATTTTGTTTTCGATAAACGATACGGGGTTAATGCCATTCTTCATAATATAATGCTGCACCGCAGACCATGAGTTTAAAAAACCAATGAACTGTTCGTTGGTCCAGTCGGCATTAATATATATGTCGGGTGTTTGTATTTCTTCAAAAGGAAAAGGGATAGTACGATACTCTTCCTCTACATATTTTCTTTCTGCGTCCCAATAATCATGAATGATATTGAAATAGAAATCATCCAAAATGGCATCTATTGCTGGTGTTGAGCGAAATGGTGCGTAGGCCCATGCAGCTATGATAGCCCCGTTTTTACCCAACCGGTTGACTTCATTATAAAATGATTCAAAATCAAACCAATGCAGCGCAGTGCCAATCGTTATTAAGTCAAAATAGTTGTCTGGGAATAAATTGTGTTCTGCTCTCTGAACTTCGTAAATGATATTATCTCTTTTTACAGCATGCTCCAATTGCTTACTGCTGATGTCTGTTGCATGCACTTTTGTAAAACATGTGCTTAAAACGCCGGCTACCTGGCCATTGCCGGTACCGCAATCCCACGCGGTGCTAAACCCGCTTACATGCTTGAATATGGTCTCATATAATTTTGATGGATAAACCGGCCTGTAACTTGCATAGGTGGCCGCCTGTGTGGAAAATATATCCTTAATTTCCTTCATCAGGTTCAAAGATACTGTTATTCCCCCTGCGTATTACAACAACTGAGTCATATTTCTGTTTCCAGTTATACAACAGGTATAACCATACAGGCATAGAAATTAGGATCGTTATGATGGTTTGCATATCCCTCAGATCATAAAGCATATAAACCCAAAAATGCAAGGTAATAGCGACAAACAAGGATTTGCTCTTGTCTGTAGCTTCGCCCACTATCCAGCTAAAAAGGATGCACAGAGGGTAGTATATGATTATCCTTGTTGCAATATCTGTCATGTTTCCTAAAGCTGTACGGCTGGTCAGGTGCCAGAATTCCCAAAGTATACCTATTAGTATGTAGCGCGAAAATTTAGGAAGAGGACGGATGGCATCTTGCAAAAAACCTCTCCATCCTAGTTCTTGCCCTACTATATTAAGCAGCCCTAATTCTGCATATATAAAAGGCGTTAAACGCCATTCGCTATCGTATTGGGCATGGTTATGTGTATGTGTAACAAGCCCTGTTACCAGGTAAACGATAAAAGGGAAAAAATAAAAAGCAAAACTCTGGATTGCGGAACTACCTAAAAATGAGATCGTCCTTATATGCTTGCGCCGAAAAATATTGTAGCATATCAATGCGGCAAAGCCCGGACCCCACATGATGATCGATGTCTTTAGAAAAGATGGGATGCCCCACGCAGTCCAGCTTTTATTATAAGCGTCTCTCCAAATAAAAAAAGGCCATGATAGCGCACATGCCATCAAAAAATAAACAATGACCGAAGGCCAATTAACGCTGAGGATCTTTTTCTGCATATGGGTACCAGCACAAAATAAAGAATGTACCGGTGTTTATTTATACTAGTTCTTTTAGTTTTGCTATCACCGTGTCTACTTCTTCTTTCGTATTGTGCCTGGAGAATGAGAAACGGATAGGAACCAGTTCTTCGCTGCGGCCATTATGTAGCGCTTTTATCACATGGCTTATGGAACTTGCGCCACTACTGCATGCACTGCCCCCACTGACACATATACCGGCCATGTCAAGGTTGAACAGCAACATATCAGACCGGTCTGTTTTTGGGAAAGCCACATTTAGCACGGTATATAAACAGCTGCCGTTAGTATCACCGTTAAAACAGACATTGGAGAAATTGGCTTTGAGCTGCTCTGCCATATAGTTTTTCAACTCCTGAATATAAACACTGTCCTTGTCAAGGCGGTCCGTAGCTATTTCGAGTGCTTTTGCATAGCCAATGATGCCATATAAGTTTTCGGTGCCCGCTCTCATATTCCTTTCCTGCGCACCACCACTTATCAATGGATTGATCTTAATATTCTCATTGATGTATAAAATGCCTACACCTTTGGGGCCATGGAATTTGTGGCCTGCACTGCTTACAAAATGCACCGGTATTTTTTTCAAGTCAATAGGATAGTGTCCTATCGTCTGCACCATATCACTGTGAAACAATGCATTATGTTTTTCAGCAAGCTCGCTCACCGCTTTTATTTTCAGCAGGTTGCCGATCTCGTTATTGGCATGCATTAGCGTGATGAGCGTTTTCTCAGTACCGCTTTTTAATAATTCTTCGAGGTGGTTGAGGTCCACATGGCCATTTTTGTCCAAACGTACAAAGCTCAAACGCACCTTGCCTGTTTTTTCCAGGTTCTCAACCGTATGTAAGGTTGCATGATGCTCGATAGGCGACGTGATAATATGCTGACAACCAAGGTCGCGTACCGCTGCGTTTATCGCTGTATTACTGCTTTCTGTTCCGCCGGATGTAAAGAACACCTCGCCCGGGTTGCAGTTCAGGATGCGCGCTACCGTCTTGCGTGCATTCTCAATTGCCAGTTTAGATTCGCGTCCGTACGAATAAATAGAAGAAGGATTGCCGAACTTTTCAGTCAGGTAGGGCATCATGGCTTCTAAAACTTCAGGGTCAAGAGCTGTTGTTGCTGCATTGTCGAAGTAAATACGGTGCATTTATCAGAAAGTTTTGAGTGGGCAAAGTTACATAAAATAGAAATTTAATGCAATTTTACCGCCTTGTTGCCTATGGCATTAGTTTTTTTGTAAAACATTATGACTAGCAAATATCTACCTGAAATAAAATATGAGGCTTTGAAAAGCGTACGTGAAAATGACGATAAAATGGTTTTCTACGACCTTTTAGTGCAGCCTTTACATGAAGAATTATATAAAAGAAAGGATTTCAACTTCCTGGATGAGCTGTCGGAAGGGCAACAATTGCTGCTTTCATACGATTACGTGAGGCAGCAAGTAATGCAGGGAGGCTTTATACAATTGCTACAAAATGGATATATCGGGCTTTTGCCCCAGATGCCGGGTTGGTTATACCAGGTGGGGGATGGGGAAATGGCAAAAGTAATAGATGACGTGCTCAAGGTCTATGTCCTCAATCGTGAGATGCTGGATAAAAAGACCACCGTTGAGGAATTTGCTAAGCTCTATGATGAGTTAAAGGAGTTCGAGATCATTGACGAGCGTTTTCAACAACAAGACCAAACTACCATCAGCCGAATATTAGACTATGCGAATGCTCATCTGGATGAATTTGCGTCCGTGAGTTAAATATTGGTATCGACTATTTTACGTTCTCTTTGAATTTGTATACATAGAAGGTTTCCGGTGGCCAGAGCGCCTGCTGCGTATTATATAGTAAATCCAGGTACTGTGCCGTGGCCGGAGGCATTGGATAATTAAGTACCAGGACGATATCGCTTAATTTGTTTTGGAAATTGTCATGTGCAACTTTAACTGCATGATCAGGCGATTTGGCCCACTGCTGACTCATAAAACACGAATCGAACGAATAGTAAGTGCAGAATTTCTGACATTCAGCATTATAACATCTGGCTGTTGGTGGCAGATAAGCTGCTATGGCGTTTCCTGCTCCCCATGTTACAATTGTTTTTTTGTCCAGATCATTTTCAACAAGGTAGTCAACTACTTCTTTTGAACCCGAATAAGGATTTTTAGCGTCAAGTTCAATAGCGTTTGCGGTTTGGGGAAGCTGGAACAAAATCAATGTGGGAAAGAGCCATAGAGTAATAAACTTGAAATGATAACTATTCTCAGAATTGGATCGATAAAATTGTGACACGCAAAAACAACCAAACAGTACCGTGAACAGGACGCCGTAATGCCATATGGAATTGTTAACGAATTTGAAACAAAGAATGTAGAGTACTCCGCCGACACCTGCTAAAAATAAAATAACCGTTTTCAGATTTCTCAACAACAGTGCTAGCAAAACAACAACAAATACGTAGCCCGCAGGTGAGTTTTGAGCCAGGATGCCCATTTTTATTATAAGCATTAGTCGAGAGGAGTGATCGGTACTTTCTGCGGCATAGTAGCTAACCAGGGGACTAAAAGCGAGGTAGGGTATAAGATATGCGCCACAGGCAAAAGCAATGGTTATTCCGGCCATAGTTGCTTTTGAAAATTGTCGCTCTTGCCAGGCATCAATTATGAACAAAAATAAAAGCCCCCCACAAAAACCAAACACTAATACATGGCTGTTAAATAATCCCGCGAGTGCCAATCCGAAATAAACAGGTTTTTTAAACCGCAAAGGATAGAGCGAAATGATGAGGCATATAAAAAATACAACGAGGCAGTAGTTTCGTGCTATCGCTGTGTATTGAAACAATATAAAATAGCTGAACGGGAATGATAACTTGATGGGTAGTGGGATACTAGTTTTGAAAATGAAAATGTAAACCGAACTGAGCATTATAAGCAGAGTGAGCCATTTGATTGATTCATATGGTAATCCTGCTTTGGCAAGCGGGCATAGAAGCAAATACCACAGTGGAGGATGTCCTTCTGTGGGTAATCTGGAAAGCATTTGCGTAATGGATGTATCTCTTGCGACGAGCCATGCCTGCGCTTCATCTGCCCAGCACTCATGGTTGAGGACGCTAAAGACAGCGATAAAAATATAAAGAAAAAATGCAGCTCTGTGGGCAGTTGTTGCTGTTATTGATATTGGGCTTGAGATCTGGCGACTGGCTAAACTCATAAGGGCAAATGAATCTTTCCAATTAAGACATGACACCCATTTTAATTAGTTGGGATTTTTTTATTTTTGTTTATTAACTATCGGTTAAAAAATTGCATTTTACTTTACATAAGTCTTAAATCGGCAAATAAAATGCTGATTCTCAAGACGAATTGTGTCTTCGGATGTTATATGCAAAAAGTCAAGGAAATGCTTAGTCTGGTGCATCCGCCATTGTTGCGTATTTACTGAGGCCGCAGAAGCGAGCTGATGATTAGACACTTCTATTAAAATATTAACTATGGGCAATTATCTCACGCCATCTTTGATCTTATAGATATAATACTTTTCATCTTGCTTTAGAACAGAGTCGGTAGTTTTATACAGCAGGTCAAAGTATTTCTCATTGCTTGGACGAACGGGTGCACTGAGTAGTAAGACGATCTTGTCTAGTTCATTTCTAAAATCGTCATGCGCCATTTTTACAGCATAGTCCATAAGCTTTGCCCATTCGAGCGACCTGTAGCAAGAGTCGTATTTAAAATAAGTGCCGTAATAGTGGCAGGTAGGGAAATAGAATTTATAGTCGCTCCTCAAGAACGGTAATACTGCTGTCGATTCCTGTGGCCCATGTGCTACAATTATTTTTTCATCCAGGTGATTGCGCTTAATGAACTCAGCGGCATTTTTGGCGCCGGAATAAGTATAATTCACATCGTCGATGTATTGTTTTGTGCCCATAAATATCTGGACCCCGGTGATTCCTATCAGCAGAAAGTAACCGTATCGAATAACGCTGATGTTATTTTCTGATGTTTTAGTGCTGTTGTAATACGATGTAATGGCATATGCTGCAACGATGATCAGCAGCAGAATACCATAATGCCGCATTGAGCAGTTATACGAATATCCAATTATGTATATAGGGCCAGCCAATCCACCGCACAATAACAATAAAGACCTTGAATTGAACAGCATTGGTATGCATAGCGTAGTGAAGATAATAATAGCTATACCCGAGCTTTCTGCTATAAGCATACTGCCACCCATAGCATTCGTGATGTTTTGAGGAGGATCATGCTTCGTTAGGTAGTGAAAAAAGGTCACCATTTCATTAGAAGAAAGATAGGGTATCAAATAAAGTCCTCCGATGCACATTGCTGCAATGCAGGTTATGGTTCTTTTGTTCAGTTTTTTCAATTGGCAGGCATCAAGCAGGTATAAGCATACAACGGTAAAGCAAAACGAAAAGGCCATGACGTGTGTATTGAATAAGCCGATAACACAGAGGCTAAACAAAATGTCTTTTTCAAATCTCTTTGGATATAGACTGATGATACAAGTAACGAAGAATACTAACAAGCAATAGTTGCGGGCAAAGACCAAGTACTCGTAAAAGAAATAATAGCTAAATGGCAACAATAGCCTTAGAATCGGGTGTACATTGGTTTTGAATAAGAGAATATACACTGCAGCTATCATGATAAATGCAGTGAGTATGTTTTGTGATATATATGGCAAGCCGGCCTTGGTTAGCGGCAGTAGAAGTATATACCACAACGGGGGATGGCCTTCAGAGGGCAAGGTCTTGAATAATTCCGCAATGCTCGCGTCACGCGTGAGCAACCATGCCTGTGCCTCATCTCTCCATGGCTCATGAATGACAAGGCCATACATTGCTGATATAGCATACAAGGCAAAAGCGATCCACGACAGTATTTTAATGATTTTAGAATAATCTTTTCTTTCAACCGCGGTGGGTATAGAAGGTAAAGCAGGAGTAGGAATGTTTTTATTTTTTTTCTGTTTGGACATTGACAGGACGTTATTGGATTATTGTTTGATTGTTGGCGGATGATTCTTGATGCTATCGCGGGTGATAATATAATCAGTAAACCTGTAGATAAAATACTGCTCACTTTTGTAAATAGGCATCTCCGGTGTTTGGTATATAAGCTCCAGGAATGGCGCTTGCTTCAGGTTGATCTTAAAATCTACAAGGAAGGTAATATCTCTTAACCTGTTCTGGAAAGTGTTGTACCCAACCTTTACACAACTTGTGCTCCTATAGCCAGTTTTCCTCATGTAGCAGCTATCGTAAACGTAGTAGGTGTCAAACCGGCCACAACCGGCATTATATATTTTCGACGATTTGGGTAAATAAGGTAATGCAGACATAGCTGCCCAATAAGGTTCCCCGATGATGATAGATTGGTCCAGGTGATTATCCCTAATGAACTCTGCAGCGTCCTTAGAGCCTGAGTACATGTTGTTGAAGTCTTCCCTGAAATTATTGATGGAAACTGATGTTTGTATGATACCTAATAGCGCGCACAGCCAGCACCCATATTGTATGAAGCTGGCTGGAACTGCTTTTATATTCATCTTATCATTTACATAAAACTCGGCGAGGCAATAACAGCAAATGATAATAATGAAGAGCACACCAAAATGCCTTGTTTGGGCAAATGAATAACGATAGCCAACGATGTAAAGGATGCCTGCGATACCACCAAGTAGCAGTAACACTATTTTTGTTCGCCCTGCTAGCAGCAGTATTAAAATGCCCAGTATGCCGATGGATAATGCCTCAGTGTTATCCGCTATGGTTAATGCATTTTGGATGGCATATTTAATATTGTGCGCATGGTCAAAACTTTCTTTCTCAAAATAGTTGGCCATTTGGCTGTTGGTAAGATAGGGTATAAGGTAAAGTCCGCCAATGCACATGATAGCAAAGGCTATCATTGTATTTTTATTCAATTGCTTGAGTTGTATGGCATCCACCAGGTATAGCAAGCTGAGGCAAAAAGCAAATGAGAAAATAAGCATGTGCGTATTATACAATAGCACCACACACAATGCAAACAGGAATGGCTTTTCAAAACGTTTAGGGTACAGTGCTATAATAGCTATCAAAAAAAAGGCGATCATAGAATAGCTGCGACCAAAAACCGTGTATTTGTAGAAAAAGAAATAGCTAAAAGGGATAAATAACTTGATGGCAATGTTGGCATTGGTTCGGAATAGTAAAATGAATACAGCGGCTATCATAATGATGGCTGATACCCATTTCACGGTTTCATAAGGAAATCCAAGTTTAGCAAAAGGAAAAAGTACCAAATACCACAAGGGTGGATGTCCTTCTGACGGCAATATGCTGAACAAGTCGGCAAGGCTGGCATCCCTGGCAAGGAGCCATGGTTGTGCTTCGTCACCCCATGATTCATGGGATATAACACCAAATACTACCCCTACGGCGTAGAGGATAAAAAGGGATATTAATAATTTGTTTATAAGTGATGTGTTGATTGCAGGGGTGGCCGGTGGCTTTGACTCACCGTCCGCCCTTTGAGCCTCGCTTTCCTGTTTAATGTTCTTTTGTTTATGCTTTGCCATCCAAACAATATGTAAGAACAATATAATAAACACTGCTACTATCCTATAGCTTTAACAGAATATATTTAATATAATCCTTTGTTTTCGGTACCTTTGCACCTCTTTTTGACTAACAGTTTTGATTTTTTAATTATAAGATGATATCAGTTTCTAATTTATCGTTGCGCTACGGCAAGAGGATCTTATTTGAGGATGTTAATATTCGCTTTACAGAAGGGAATTGTTACGGCATTATTGGTGCGAACGGGGCTGGAAAGTCCACGTTTCTGAAGATATTATCCGGTGAGCTTGACCCATCTACCGGCAAGGTAGAAATTTCGAAAGACCAGCGGATGAGCGTGCTGAAGCAAAACCATTACCAGTTTGATGAGTTTACCGTACTAGAGACCGTGATCATGGGCAACACCAAGCTCCACGATATTATGAAAGCAAAAGATGCCATTTATGCTAAAGAAGATTTTTCTGAAGAGGATGGCATAAAAGCCGGAGAGTTGGAAGCTCATTTTGCTGAAATGGATGGCTGGAATGCGGAAAGCGATGCAGCTACTCTTTTAAGTAATCTTGGTATCAAGGAAGATGTACACTACAAGACAGTTAAAGAGCTGGATGGTAACCAAAAAGTGCGTGTGCTTTTGGCTCAGGCTTTGTTTGGTCATCCAGATATCCTGTTGTTAGATGAGCCTACCAATGACCTTGATCTCAATACCATTGCCTGGCTCGAGGATTTCCTGGCCGACTATGACAAGATCGTATTGGTTGTATCGCACGATCGTCACTTCCTTGATTCGGTGTGTACGCACGTTGCAGATATAGACTTCGGTAAGATCAATATTTTTACCGGTAACTATAGCTTCTGGTATGAGTCGAGCCAGTTGTTGTTGAAACAACGCTCTGAGCAAAATCGTAAGGCTGAAGATAAGATTGCCGAACTAAAAGAATTCATTGCACGCTTCTCTGCCAACGCTTCCAAATCAAAACAAGCTACCAGCCGTAAGAAAGCTTTGGATAAGATCAAGCTGGAGGATATGCGTCCGTCTAATCGTAAATATCCGGCTATTCTTTTCAATAACCAGGTGCGCGAAGCTGGCGACCAGATAATAGAAGTAAAGAACCTGGGTAAAGTGCAGAATGGAGAAGTAATGTTCAAAGACATCAGCTTCGACCTTAAACGTGGTCAGAAGGTTGCGATACTATCTGAAAACGGTCTTGCTACCTCTGCGTTCTACAAAATACTGGCTGGAGAGGATAAAGATTTTGAAGGTAGCTATAGGTGGGGGGTAACAATTACTCCTACTTATTTGCCTTCTGATAACTCGGAATACTTCACAGATAAGAACCTGAACCTTGTAGATTGGCTACGTCAATTCTCCGAGGAAAAGGATGAGACATTCATTCGTGGCTTCCTGGGTCGCATGTTGTTCTCTGGTGAGGAGACTTTGAAAAACTGTACTGTATTAAGCGGGGGAGAAAAAGTACGCTGCATGCTTAGCCGTATGATGATGCTGAAAGGTAATGTGTTATTGCTGGATGAGCCTACCAACCACCTTGACCTTGAAAGTATCACAGCCTTGAATAATGGTATGAAAGACTTTAAAGGTACGATCCTCTTTACTACACGAGATCATGAACTGGCGCAAACAGTTGCAGACCGTGTACTGGAGATAACACCAAACGGTCTTATAGATCGCGAAATGAGTTTTGATGAATACCTGAAAGATGAAAGAGTGAAAAACCTAAAGGCCGAGATGTATGGCGCTTTAGCTTAAAATAAATACTGGCGACAGTAGCTCCCGAAAGGGAGCTTTTTTATTGCTATATTTGATGACGGATGCCTTTTCTATATATCATCGCTGGCTGTAATGGCGCAGGCAAAACTACTGCCAGTTATACTATTCTGCCTGAAATGCTTAATTGTAAGGAATTTGTGAATGCAGATAGTATTGCGGCTGGGTTATCACCATTTAATCCTGAAAGCGTTGCATTTGAAGCTGGCAGGATAATGTTGAACAGGATAAATGAGTTGCTGGAAGAGGGTAGCGATTTTGCATTTGAAACTACTTTATCTACCCGCAGTTATGTTTCGTTGATAAACAGCGCCAGGCAAAAAGGGTATAGTGTTACTATTGTCTTTTTTTGGCTTAGTAGCCCGCAGCTTGCAAGTGAGCGTGTCGCATATCGAGTTAGCAATGGCGGCCATAACATACCCGAAAACATAATAAGAAGAAGATATTATCGGGGTATTAGTAATCTTTTCAAGCTCTTTATGCCCATTTGTAGCATGTGGCTTGTTGTTGACAATTCCTTAAATAACTGGATTTTAGTGGCCGAAGGAGAATATCATTTTGTAAAAGACATTAAAAATCCCGAAATTTGGGAAAGAATCAATAAACAAATTGGTCGATGAAACCTGAACATATTGAATTGCGTAATAAAATAATGGCCGGCATAAAGAAAGCTGTGCAAAAATTATATGAAGAGAAAGCAGCTAAAAATGAAACTGTTGTTGTTAGCATTAACGGGGAGGTAAAAAGAGTTCCGGCTAAAGACCTGCTTAAAAATTTTGATAAATAATTTTACACGACATCTCAAATAAAAAAGCTCCCGAAAGGGAGCTTTTTTTGTGCCATAGTTAAATATAAAGATGAAAGAACTATTCCATCACAGGCAAAATAATATTGGAGGCATCCCCTTCGCTATGAAATATCCTGATGGTCGAACGAACAAAATCACCCTCGTCTGCTGTATAGATATTCACAAATCGCTGGGGGTTTCGGTCAACCAGGGGAAACCATGAGCTTTGTATTTGTACCATCAGGCGATGACCTTGTTTAAATACATGCGCAACATCGGGCATAGTAAATTTCACTTCTGTTATTGCGCCGCTCTCAAACCGCTCTGGTTTTTCAAAGCTCTTACGGTATTTCCCCCTCATGATCTCCCCGCGCACCAGCATCTGGTAGCCACCCATAGGGTAGTCCTTACCATCACCCTTACCGTCAATACTATCTACGTATTTAAAGTCGTCAGGGAATACGTCAATTAGCTTCACTACAAAGTCCGCATCACCAGACGATACGATGGTGGTCAAGTCTGCTATTACAGGCCCGGCAAGTTTCAGGTCTTTATCCAGCACTTCTGTTTGAAAGACGAGTACATCCGGCCTGCGCGCCGCAAATCGCTGGTCATCCGTCATATATTCTTTGGTTCGTCCGAAGTGCACATCTTCGGTATAAGGCACCGGCTTTGCCGGGTCGCTGACATAAGTGGTGTACGAATAGCTGGTGTCAGTAGGTTCTGTCCAGTCCAATTTACCTCCCGGATGCAGATAGAGAGGTTTAGGCTTCATGTTTGCAGGTGGCCATTGCTCAAAGCCTTCCCATTTGTTGGCCCCGCTGAAAAAGATATTAGCCTCGCTTATTTTGCTAATATCGCCTTTGCCTTTCAGGTAGTAATTGAAGAACGGTATCTCTATGTTCTTTTGATACCATTCAGAATTCTTGGCACCAAAACGCACATTGCCGAGATATTCTCCGGTATATCTTGCCCATCCCCCATGCGACCATGGACCCATGACCAGTTTATTATCGTTCTTCGCTTTTTCTTCAATGGCCTTATATAGATTCCATGCACCATAGCAATCCTCCGCATCGAAGAGGCCGCCTACCACCAATGTATGCACACGCTTAGGAATATGCTGCACATGTGCTCTTGTATTACGTACCTGCCACCATTCATCATAGTTAGGGTGTGCGTAAAGCTCCTTCCAGTAAGCAACGCTGTCGCCCATCAGTTTGGCAAAGTTTTTAAGCGGCCCCGTCTCTAAATAGAATTTGTAATTGTCCTTTGAAAAATAACCGTTAAAACCTTTGGCTCCCTGCCTTGTTGGCACGGGTCTTGGCTTGCCGAACGAGGAATAAAAATTGAACCCATCCATCAACATAAATGCACCATTATGGTGAAAATCGTCCCCAAGAAACCATTCTGTTACCGGCGCTTGCGGACTAACGGCTACCACGGCAGGGTGATGGCTTAAGGCAGTCATGGTTGCATAAAAGCCGGGGTAGGAGATGCCGAAAGCACCCACTTTGCCATTATTGCCCTTCACGTGTTTCAAAAGCCATTCGATAGTGTCGTAGGTATCGCTGGCTTCGTCTATGTCTGTATCCTCCTCTTTATCGGGGTTATACGGCCTTATGTCTTCAAAATCACCCTCGCTCATATATCGTCCGCGCACGTCTTGGTTAACAATAATGTAATACTCTTTGAAGTACTCCTTGTAATGGGAATTCCAGGCTGTTTTAAACGTATCGGCTCCATAAGGTGCTATGGAATAAGGGGTTCTGTTGATGAGTATGGGATGCTTTTCCGTTACATTCTTAGGCTTATATACGGCCGTGTAGAGCCTTTTTCCATCCCTCATGGGTATGTATACCTCTTCTTTGGTGTAATTGTTAACGATCCATGCAGAGTCTGCTTTGCTATCTGCAAATGCGCAGAATGGCAGCAGTAAGATGAGTATTAAATAACAGTGTTTCATCGCCCCTAAATTTATGCGATTTTAATTTGATATTTAATTTCGATTGAATTATATTTACAACCCCGATAAAAAAAGAGGGCGTAGGATAGATTGTCGAAAGCGTTGTTGGCAAGGATTTTATGTGATAATTAGGGTCTGATACCATCCCACTAAAGTTAAAATATCTGCCGTTATGAAAAACTACCAAAACCAATTGGATAGATTCTGTGACATCGCCAAAAAGCTTGTGGACGACCATTCAGCAGAATTATTTACTCGTTATCATGTTGCTACTGATGGAAAGCAAAATGTGCTTAACGACGCTTATTATCAGCATCTCGATGTGTTAGGAAAGCAGCTTGACGAGCAAGCTCAGCAGTTCATCACCTCTTCTAAAGTAAGGACAGGTAATGAACACTTGAAATCAGATATCTGGAATACATGCAAGAAGTATATTGATCAGTTTGCAAAACGCAATGAGCCGAGAGACTAAAAGAAACATTTACACAAATTTGAAAGAGGGGCGTTAAGCCCCTTTTATATTTTACCTATTGTTGAAGATTATTGAAGATCCCCGCAAGCAAGGTCTGCGCGGGTTTCCACGCCATTGTGTCGCTCTACTTCTATGAAATATACACTATTGTCGCCCACACCCGTATTGCAAAATGCTTGCGCAATGGTTCTAAATACACGGTGTTCTGGATACATAGGCACATTCAATTCTTTGATACTCCATTCGTTTACATCAATAAGTTGACCTCCGTTAATACCGCCTTGTTGCACGAAGTATTTTTTATACCTCTGGTCTATCTTGGGTATTGCGTTGTCTGCCACCGCCACAAAATAACTGCCCGTCTTGTAGGAGTATAAAGAGAACGATAGATAATTATCCCAATATCCCGCAAAGTTAAGTAAGGGGAAAAACCATACTACGACGGCAATGGGCACCAGCCTCCATTCAATGCCCGTTTTGCCCATCAACCCGATTTTCTCCTGTGTGCGATAGAAAAGCGCAAATACCAGCAACACCATAGCAACATTCCAGGGATAGATAACGCTGTTGTAGCTAATGCCGAGCGGGCTTAGGTAAACAAGTATGAAAATATGGCTCGCCAGTGCCAGCCACACACCAAACCGTCGCCCGCGTGGAAAGATTAATAATACTGCGATGGCTATTTCAATACCACCAATGGCGTATCCAAACGGCCGTAGCGATGCTATGAGGTTAGCATCGTTGATATGCAAAAAGCGATGGAGCATGGATGTAAATCCCTGGTCTACAAATATATTGTTGAGCTTGTGAACACCACTCCAAAAATAGATGCCGGCAACCGTCATTCTGCAACAACCCAGCAATAATTTTTCATAGTCGTTGCGAAGGATTGTATATGGTAGCAACAGCAATAGGTACATATATACCCAGGGCTGCAATCTGTTCTGATCTTCCAACAGTAGTATGCATATCGTTATGATCAGGGCAGACATATAACTGCGTTTCATCCAAATGAAATTGACGCAAAACAAAATGCCTGTCAATACAAGCAGCAGGCCGTTTAGTTTGCCGGGTAGTGTGCTCCACACAGGCGCTAATGGAAAAAAACGATTCTGCTCCCAAAGAGACGGTGACAATGCCATACCCGCAACGAATGCTATTAGTACAATGCGATAAATAAGAATGAACCTGCGTGCTTCGATTCTTTGCATTAGGATATTCATCGTTTCCAAAATACTATATCCTATGCAATTATTCCGACTTATATAAAGCCACTACGAGGCGTTATTGTTTGGGTGGAGTGTATAGCTTGCACTTTTCAAAATAGTCATCGGCTATTTTACCGCTGGCCATTTTTTGACAGTCGTCACCTGCTTTGGTGCTGCCTCTTGCGTTGATGTCAAAATATAAAGTATCGGTGGCTGTACCGCCCCAGCAGCCGCAGATGTACTGTTTCTTGCACGAAGTGCATAGACAAATAATTGCCAGTAAGAGCGCAAAAGCGGTCAAAGGTCTCATGCCGCAAAGTTAACTATTACATACAATAGGAAAGGGTTAAAGCTGGAGTAACTTGATTTGTTCTGTCTTCCCGTCCTCATAGTTTATATGTACGAAATATAATCCTGCGGGCAGCTGTGGATATAGTATATGTTCTCCGGCAAGGAGTTTCTGAGCGTGTCTGTATCTTATCTTTCCCGTTAGGTCGTAGATAATTAAGCTGTTGATCGTCTCATGAGTTCTTATGTGGAGCTGATCGTCGCTAAGCGGATTAGGGTACACTGCTGTGGTTACCTTGACTTCAGGTGAATTGATACTCGTTGGGAAACAAACCGGTGCCCAATCAGTGTATAAAAATGGATAAGCTAGACTGAAATTGGAAGATGAATAGTAGAACGTGCCGTTATCGCCGCAACAGAGCAGCGACCCAAATAAGCCGTCGTAACTACCGAGCCCCTTTAGCCAAAAAACGGTAGAACTACTATTTTGCAACTTATATCTTTTTACAAAGCTGCCGTTCGATATTTGAACGGAATCGATGTCCAGCACCTTACCTGGATAGGTTAACCATTTGAGACTGTCACCTACTGCGATATTATAATCATACAGCAAAACCTCCGACATAGAAGGTACACTTTTTACAAACATGCCATTCCACGAAAGCGGACTGGCTATCAAAGTATCCAGTTTCAAAAAATATACTTTGTCAGAATCTGTTCGAATACCACCTATAGTCCTCATTCCTGTAATGTTGGCATCGTACAAAAGGTGGTAAGAATGTCCATTTATTAAACTATCGTAGCCAATAGTGTAAAGGAAATTCTGTGTCCAATAGGTGTGAAAACCTGCGCCATGATACTCGTAATCGCACCACGACGCGCCTTTTTTAAAAAAGCTATCCAGTGGTATTTCGGCAAACGAACTTAAAGACAGAAATAGGGACAGGACGAAGAAGGTTATTTTTTTCATAGTATGAACATCTTACCACAAATCCGGTGCCAATTTAACCCATATTCCTAAGGTATATTTATCTTCTCTCCCAAAAACTTGGGCTCTTTCCCAGTCAGGTAGTCTACAAACACTTTTACTCGTGCCAGCTTCTCTCTTAGCTGTGTTTTAAATCCGGCTTGCTTGTTTACGTCCTTCGCGTTGAAGCCTATCGCATTGATACCTTCTTTTGACGCAATAAACAAGGCTCTTTCATTATGGAACTGTTGCGAGATAACAGTAACTGCAGTTTGACTAAATATCTCCCTGAGGCGGATGATGGAATCAAAAGTGCGGAAGCCTGCATAATCGAGAAAGATGTGCGTTGAGTCGATACCTGCAGCCATCAGATCTTGCCGCATCATTTCAGGTTCATTGTATTCTTTACGGCTGTTATCACCGCTGATGACAATGTACTGTATCTTACCCGCTCTATACAAAGCAACCGTGGCATCTATCCTGTAGTTATAATAGAGGTTGGGCCATCCGCTGCCAATGTATTTGGAAGTGCCCAGCAGCAAGCCCACTTTATTATAAGGAATGGATGCCGCCTCGGTATATAATTTCCCCTCAGCAGCTTTATCAATAGTATGGTTACAGTAATATACAACCAGAATGGCACCTGCTATGAGCGATAAAATGATGAGGCCAAGCTTGTTTTTGCGCATGAAATGATTTGTATCCTAAGATACAGAAAATGCAGGGTCAAACCACGTACCATTGGCTATTGGCATCAATTGCGTAACTCAAGCCATTACTCATAGTATGTATTTCTTTATTGATTTGCTCGCTGAACCGGCTGCTTTTTTCGTATACCCTAATGCCGTTATTTTCACGGGTCAGATAAACGATAAGTGCGCTAAGTGTCGGTGGCACCTCGTGCAGCCATTGCTCGTCATTTTCTTTTACAAATGCTCCGCTCACAGCATAATAGCATAAAAATAATGCCTGCTAATGCTCCAATTGGCAATATTCATCCGGGTACTTTGTATCCTTACATTTCCTTTCAGCAGCAGTTTTATTGGCTGCTGCCACCGTTTTGTAGTCCTTTATTTGATTCGCGGCCGGAACCATGCCGTTAACGCAGGCGCAGCGATATTCTTTTTTGCAGGAGGAGGATAATACCGTCAGCGCTAAAACGGGTATCAGGTATAGTTTCATAAAAGGTATTTAGATGATAGACATGAATATACAGGGAAAGGTTAGCATCCCCAAGCTATTTTAGTTCACAACTATATCCGTCAGAAACATTAGGCGGCGTAGACATATTTTTGCATTTAGTCTCTGCTTCGCCCCTGTTCTTTGCCTTTATTTCCGTTTTCTCAGTGGTGCCTGCAAAGCCGCCCGTACATACACAGGTATAGCTTTTCTTTTGGCAACTGCTAAAGGCAAATATGGCAGCAATGGTAAGTATGGATATGGTTCTCATAAATCGGTTTATTACATAGACGCATTATAGTTGAAGAAGCTTGGGCTGTGGGTAAATTATTTCTTTGTCAGTGATTTATAAGCAATTTCCCTGATCGTCGTTTCTTCAAAGGGCTCAACTATTTAAGATGGCAGCTCATTGGCATTTCACCCGCACGGCAGCCAGCCTCGGCGTCTTTCTGTTTTAATTTACCCAGGTTCCATTCTTGCGTGATAGTGCTATCCTTCATAATGATCGTACAGACACAAGTGTATTCTTTCTTACAGGAAAAAAGACAAGAAATAGTTAGGAGTCCAAACGCAACACAAAGGGGTCTCATAAGCGATGTCTTAATAGGTTTAAAAATAGTTAGAATAGATAAAAGGTTCAAAAGATTTTAGTCAGCCCGGCAAAAACAACAATAATTCCGGCGGTGGTCATTCCGTACATTACCAGGTGAAAGTTGCCGGTTGATGTCAGGGCTAGAATGCAACTCGTAAGGCAAACCGCAGCGCCAATGAGTACCAGCTTTAACCCTTCTGCTGTTAGTTTGGAATTTCTCATCTTGACGGTAGCAGTCACCAGCTGCTGCACAAAATACTCTTCATGGCCGTCTTTAAGCAGCTCAGCCACCACTTCATCTTTTTTTAGCCCCTTATTAAGCCGGGCTATGATGTCCGCTGTTAGTTGCGGATGACCGGTTCTTTCTTCCATAACGTTAAGACTTGTCATAACAAAATTGGAAAAATATTTGTTAAGGATTCTGGTCTACTTTCTCAAATATGAATTGCTCTGCGTCGGCTATATAGGTGATATACCTGCCATTTATCCGGTTCTCCGTTACCATGGTCGACTGCAATATCAAATGCCCTTCCTTATCTATGCCGGCCTGCATAATGCCCGACCCGGCTTTGAGTATTTTATATAGCATCAGGTACCTGCCTGCCTCCAGCGCATAATTAGAGCTGATCATTTTCTTGAATTTCGATTTGCCTTCTTCTTTTACGTACATCTCAAATCCATCATCGTCTATCACCGTAAAAAGGTCATCTGCGTTCAGGTTTGCTTTCAGGGTATTATTACGGTACATGCGGCCGGTAGGATAATAAGCAGAATCGGTAAACATCACTTTACGGTTACATATAGCGCGCCATGTACCTTTCAACTGATTCTTGTTAGTGATACGGGTGGCGGTATCCAGTTGTGCATGTGAATTAGCAGCGGGTAATATCCACCAGGTATGTATGCCGTTATGTGTAAAGGCAAGTCCCTGCTGCTTTTTCTTTACTGCAGGTGTTATCAGTCTCGCATACCAGTTATAGTCTTTATCCCATTGTGCGGTGTCCAGCCTGGGAAGTGCTATTATATACTCCAGCGGAAACTCCACTGTGTTTTTGGGGCGCTCTGCCAGTGCCGCAATATCTTTTTTATTGCCGGCATATGCAGAGAGGCAGGCGAGGACGAGTAACGATAGGATGATCTGCTTCATAAATACAATATACAAAAAGGGTGTAACGATGCTTACGGATTATCAATAAAGGTTAAAATATTAAATGTATTTTCTATCTTTAGCTTGTTCAACCATTCACAAATGAAAAACTTCTTAAAAGGTGTGATGCCGGATCTAAGGAAAGATCTCTTCAAATCGGTGGTTACTTACCTTTTAGTGTTGGTATTTGGATCAATAGGTCTATGGATAGGTAAACAACTCGACTTGTTCAAAGCAAGCCTTGCCAAAGAAGTTGCAGTTTCAAGTTATACCTTGTTCACCATCATTTTTGCAACAGCGATAATTACATCGTTCATCACGTACCTGTACAATAACATTAAATATCAAAAGCTAAAAAAGGATTCAGAGATAGATGAGCTTACCGGTCTGTTGAACAACAAAGCCCTGTTGCAGGAGTTTAAGAAAAGTATAGAATGGGCGCAGGACGAAAAAAAACCTCTTTCCATCATATTGTTTGATATAGATAATTTCAAAGCCATCAATAACGACCATTTGCTAAAAGGCGGCGATGATGTAATGCGGCAAGTGGGCGCTTACATGCAAAGAGATTCCCGTGCTACCGATATCACCATCAGGCAGCACTTGCGGGGCGATGAATTCGTCATCATCACACGCAACACTACAAAAGACCAGGCACGCATCGCAGCCGAGAGAAAGAGGAAGGAAATATCTGACATCGACTTCCAGGTCAATAATAATAAATTGATCAGGATCACTGTTAGCTGCGGTATTGCAGAATATAGCTTTGGAAAAGACACAACTGATACGCTTTTAGACAAAGCCAATAAAGCACTTCTCACAGCTAAAGACAGCGGCAAAAACTGCTCTATTGTTTTTAGGGAGGAATAATTTTTCTCTTTACTCCTTTAGCAATTTTATTATCTGCGGAACGGCTGCATTTCTGCTTTCCCGAACCGAAAGAAAATAGATACCGGGAACAGGTTCAGCATTCATATCAAAATACTGCCGTTCATGGTCACTGCGAAATGTGGATGTATAAACCTGTTGCCCGTTTATGTTGAAAAGGCTAACCTCATATGGAGCACCTCCGCCGGGTAATCCCATCACACATAGCCTGTCGCTCTTTATCGCTGCTGAAAAGCTGTTTGCGTTTGATATGCCTGCAAGGGCTGTTGGAGTTGGTGTAGATAGCAGCACCTCGCTTTTAGTATAAGAAACATATTTTGCCGGAAGTGGTGAAGTCAGGTTAATTATGAATGCATCAGAGTCTATTGTGAGTAGGGGCGAGGCAAAGCTGTCACTATACCATTTGTACATGGTACGCCATCGGCGAGAAGTATACCAGGCGGAAGTGTTGAAAGGAGGGGCAGGGGCATCCCATTCTAAGTGTGTATTTTTGATCCTCATTACGTTGTGATAGGTACGGTTAGGTAATATCAAAGTTCCATAACCATCGGCAACTATGGTGTCATTACCATATCCTGTCTGGTGTACATAAGGCGGTGTGTTAGGTGATTTAAATACCCAATCAAAATTTATGGTGTAGGTATCTGCTGCAACAGTACTGTAAGTGAATGGCCTCACGGCTGTGAGCACTGAGTCAGGATATTTGGGAGAGCCATGAGTGCCGGTAGAATCTATAAAGCCGAGCAGGTCTGTACTTGTACTTGTTTTATTATAGAATCCATATTCCACATCTCCATTCGCATATACATTGCGCCTGCCTATGTTGGCGCCCGGGAACTGTGAACTGAAGGCATTGCCTGTAGCCGGTATGATATAACTGGTAAAACTGTCCCTGCCGGACAGGCTGCTAAAGTCCCACACCTGGTTAGCTCCGCCGGGTCCGGGTGATACATTTAATAAGCCCAATGTACCTGTATCGCAAATGACAGTCTCTATTTTATGGCCCACAGTGTAGTCTTCCATTGCTGTAAGGGTGGGCTGAGCAAATGCCGGCTGAGCAATAATTGCCAGGCACAGTAAGGCTGGACGTATACTCATAACAATAGATTATGGTTAACTGTAATTTACGATAAAACCAATACACGGGCACGCGCCACTTAATGAACTGTAGGAATTAGTCCATGAAACGGGAGAATCAGATGATGAAATGCACACCCTGCTCCCTATTTCAAATGACAGAAGGTCTCAGCCGTCGAACTTGGTTTGGTGTCACATTTGGCTTTCGCATCTTTTTTTGTCATCTTTTCCATCGGTTGTTCTATCGGGTATCGCAACATGCCCCCTTCACATCTGCATGTGTACACCCTCTTGCAAGAGAAAAGGGTAGTGGCAATAGCAATGGTCAGTAGCATTACAGGTTTCATAGTATTTTGTATTTTATTCAAGTTAAGTAATTAGAAAGAATATGTAGGAATACCATTACCGATTTTTTTCTATTTTAACCCTCAAATCAGCCTATGCGTATATTCTTCTGTTGTTTATTATCGCTTATCAGCACCTCCTGTCTTGCCAAAAATTATTATGTCACAGTAGAGGAACTCGTTAAAGAGCTTACAAGCGCCAAATACAGGAAAGTGTTAACCATCAATCCATGGATGGCGCGTGAGACCTATCGCGCTAATGATATTAAGATCATTCGCTGTACCAGCAAAAAAGGCGAGGATCATGAATTGGCTAATTCACCTGCGATAGAAATGCGCATAACGGATACCAACGGCAAAAGAGTTGTTTTGTATTTCGATACAGTAGAAATGAAAGACTCCGTCATCTACGGCTGGACCTCAAGGATATTCCGCACAACAAACAAAGGCATTCCCGTTGGCGCTATCAGGAAGATCGAAGTACAGAACGGGCATAAAAACTATCATTATGCAGAGGATCAGTAAGCTTATTATTCTTTTAATGCTGGCTATTTGTAGCTGGGCGCCGGTGGGTGCTAAAAAGCCCAAACCTGAAAAAGCCATTGTTTGCGGCCGCTTGTTTGTCAACTCAGACAAGCCAGTGAAGATCTACAAGTTTAGTCTTCACTTCAATAACCGTAGGGGTAACCATGGCACCGGCTTGCTTACCGAGAGCGGCTATTTCAGTTTAGATCTGCCCTGCACCAAAAATGCCATCACTATCATAGAGTATTTCAAAAAAGGCAGTTTTTTCAAGAATATCCCCGAGGACTACCTAACGTTCGATATCGCTGACAACACCAAGATCTATTACATCGGCGACATCACTATCGACTGGACACCACATGCCGCCGATGCCAGAACCCAAAACGGAATCATTGGTGCCATAGCCGAATCAAAAGAAGAGGGGGAGAAACTGCCTGTAAAAGTCACCAGTTCGCAAGAGTCTATCGATCATTTTAAAGAACGGTACAAAAACCATCCCGAGCTGCAGATAGTTACTGAGCTTTTGCATATTGCAGAGTGATAATTACTTGCAGGGGAATTACTTTACTCAAACTGCTTGCGTGCTTCCGTTAGCATGATACCTTTTAAAAGGGATTACTTCAGTGCACATTGCTGGCAGCCGTCTACAGCTATATTCCCGGCATACGATGCGCAGACATCTTTCGCTTTTTTCCTGGTAGTATTTTGTATTCGGACGTCGTAGCCTGGCGAAAACCCGCATTGTGTGCAACTGCAGGTATAGTCTTTTTTACACGAGCACAGGGACAGGAAGCAAACGCTGGCGACAATAAATAGTCTTATCATAGAGAAGGTTATAGACCTATTCGGCGCAAATTTTATGCCATACTTGGTTTAGAGGTTGAGAATGTGCTGCAATTCCTGTTTGTATAAAAGTTACTTATCCAGTGAGCAAACCAGGTAAGCCGGTGCCGGCTTATCGCATTGCTTCTCCGCCTCGCTACGACTGGCAGCTTTGATGGTAGATGTTGTTTTAACAGGCATCTGCGTAGTAGCCAGGGTATTGATACAGGTACAGCTATACTCCTTGCGACAGGCGCTAAGAAAAAACAATACACTTGCTGCTATAATAATGGATTTCATAACATGCCTTTACTATCAAGACGTAAAGTTAGGGAATAAGCTTGGGTTACGGCAAGACAACTGGTTGGGCACACACCTATCAAAGTCTTAACCCCAGCCCAACACGTGCCGTATAATAGTTAAATGCAGATGCATCTATGATGCTGTATTTCTGTGCCACGGCAGATAGTCTCGGGTCGCTGATTCTTTGCTTCATAGTGCCGATATCCAGTACGCATACAGGCACATTCACATCAGCATACAAGCGCCTGGACAGGGATACATTCACACGCGGAACGATAAAATGCTTGATGCCGGCAACCGTTTGAGCAGTGGGGTAGTCTGACGACAGGTAGGGCGTAGCACTGTACCGGTTATAATAAGGCATGGCCGCGAAACCTAGAGATGGCTGCAGTATATACTTCCTGTTCTTTACCAGGTTCACAATATATTCATAGCGCACCGCTACAGACACGGTGGATATCCTTTGCATGTTCTGGTAGTAATTAGTGTCTGCCAGCGATATCTGCTGCTGCTTGTCTTCCCTGTCAAACTGCAGGCGGCTCCATTCAAATTCGTGGTAGTTCTTTCTTTTGTTCTGAACGGTGAAAGCTACCGAAGGGCTAATCATTTCCCTATAACTATTCCGGTAGTTGAGGCCGTAAAATGTATTGGTAAATGGCGTGGTGAACTTAGCCGTGGTAAGATTTGCATAGAGTTTTACAGAATATTTCTGTGCATGAACGCTTAGAGAATTTGCCAGTACTGCAATAGCCAGTATATACCTCATCAATGAATTGTTTTGAAATAAACGCGCGCTTTCTGGATTTATTGCCTGTTTATAGGTGTGGCTGGCTTAAGCAGGGTCTTGGAACTAATTTAGTTGAAGGTCACTTCGAGCGGGTGCTCATTAAGGCTGCTTCGTATACAGTTTTCCGACGTCATTGATATCATCCGATTCGAGATGAAGGTGTGCGACTAAAGACTGCCATCCCATAAATGTACCCCAATAAATACTTGGATAAACACCCTTATTCGCATTGTAAGAAACGCTAAAAGAGCCGGTATTGTCGGTCATAAAACTTACCAGGTAGCGATCCTCAGTTTGGTTATATAGAGCTCCTGAGCTGCCGGACCCTCCAATACTAAACTTCCTGTTTGCAAAGGCTGAGGAATCGGTAATATTCAATATCTGCCCTTTGACGGTTCGGAAATCATCTTTATGCTTCTTACAAGCGAAAATAGTGAGACAGAATAACGATAAGAAGATAGCTCTCATAATTATGTATTTATAGGCAATACTAATTTACGACAAAAGCAGTTGCCGCGATGTTCCGGATGTTCTGCAAGGCATCCGGAACCATAGATATATTCCTGTTTGTAACAGGCATTTGTAGTACTATCTGCCGACTTACAGATATGGAACAATAGCGCTCTGAATCCCGTTTGCAAAACGGCTACTATCTGCGTTCGGGATGGCCCTCCGGAACATCCCGAACATCGGGCGAAAACTATGCCGGTCGAGAAAGCTTTAAAATATTACCTTTAGTGTTATAATTCCATACAATGAGATTAAGCAAGATTTTGTGCTTAAATGCTGTATTCATTTATTGCAATTTTAGTATCAGTTGCAAAAACGATGACTTAAGGTATGGCTACACTGTTTCGCAACGAAAAAGCATTTGTGCGCAAATAACCGAAGCGGCTTACAGGGCACAAGCCGATGCTGAAGCGTACTATCCCTATGATATTCAAGATGACATAGCTCATGGGAGAGGTGATCGTCCGACAAATGACAGATTATTTGAAGAGGCTACCACAAAATATGCAACCATAAAGGACAGCATCAGACGTTCGTACTATTTAATTATAGCAAACAATATTCATATTACCGAAGACCAGCTTGATTCAATCGCAATTGAAGGTTTGGATAAACACTGGTATGATGTATCGAAGTAGTTCCATTGGCATCCTCGAAACATTCGAGGACGGGGTGGGTATCTAATTGTTCCTTTTGTCTATTGAAAATGATCTTCCACGTTCCCACTTTTCTCTAAAATGTATAGGTAAGTTTTTTTCGAACAATTCTATCAAAATATTAAAATTTAGTTCTTCCTTTTCTTTCATGTTCATGGGACCTTCGTCAACTCTTGCAAACGTCAAATGGCCAAGTTTTTTATTTATCCGGTTTTTATAGTTTGTCCATATTGATTTGGATTTTTCAAGTTCATCATCCAATTCACTCTTCGATATTAATTCATCGTAGTAATGTGAAATCCTTATGTCACCGTCCCGTAATACCTTATCAAAGAAAAATTCACCGATATTTCGCGAATGTAATAAGCATGATTCTGCAACTATTTCACGATAACGCCCTGGTAATTGAACGGGGTGTGCGGTGTATAGATATCTATTCATTTCAAATGAAATGTGTTCTATTGCATCTATTAATTGTTGTTTGGTTGGAGTCATGTCAGCATTTTATTTGTATATGCCAGTCATACGTTTGCGCTAGCGAGGGGAATTTTATTTGGGTTTAAGAAAGATGACTGTGCCGTCGACGTCTCTAAGTATCAAATTACTATTAAAAAAAATTATATCGTCAAAATCGCTGTTGTTTGACATGCTCAATTCTATTGCTTTAGTAGAAATGCCAGTTAATTCCAAGTTTCTATACTCTTTCAACATTTCTTCCGGTTTTATAAATTCAAACTTTTTGCTGTAGAAAATATGTTTATTGATTGCAATACTATCTATATAAATAGATAGTACCTCTCTCATTAGTTTGTTTTTTATTTCCTTTTCTGAATGGGCACCTATCGCGCCATAATTGACTGATTTAAATGGAATCCAATCACCAATGAAATCTGATGTATTGTAATGACTCGCTAGATAGTGTTCTAAGAAGCTTATCTTTCTGCTAATTGAGTCTTGTTTTTCATACAGATATGCCGTTTTATAACTCAAAATTGCTTGAGTAATATTCCCCAAATCTTCTTGAGCCATTCCAATATTAACATGTGCTTTGAATATGAAGTCAGGGTCATCAGTATAGAGTAGAACTTTATGCGCTTCAACTATACCCGCCCCAGCCCAGCCTCTTTTCAAACAAAGGATACTGTTGTTTAAAACTGTCCTTTTATAATTTTGATGAAGTTTTTCTGCTAATCCGAGGTAATAGTCTGCCGAATCTAAATTATTCTTTGCTAAATAAGATTCTGCGATAGAATTTAACTCATCTTCAGTTTGAGCAAATACTTTAAGCGAAACAAATAATGCTATTAGTAAAAGTGAAGTCTTCACAGTTAAATATAGTAAAAGCATATTGAAAAGCAATATTCATTGCCTTTCTCGTGCTGTCAAGTATTTCCACCTGACGTTCGCGACGGAACATACCACAACAAAGCATCAATAAAATTATTTTTTGCTATTATCAAAACATCCCTTAACTTTATATCAGCGCTGCACAAAACCGGCGCTACCCATACCATGCTGAGAAAACAAGATCTTACCACCTCTCCGGCCACCGGCTAAGCCACCCGGAGAAAAAGGAAAAACGTCTTTCCCGCCAAAAACCGAGTAAAACGTAGGAAAACGTAAGAAACTTAGCGAAGCGTCTCATGAGTTCCACTTAAAAAGACGTATCGACACGAATAAACATAAGATTTAGGTTCCGCGCAGCAAGCTCTTTGACATATCGCTATGATACCCCCCCCCAATATTTCCCACAAAACATTAGCAAATATTAGCAATGATTTTTTGTAATGTGTTGCTAATGCAGCCCACATTTTTCCGAAAAACTTAGCAATTATTAGCAATGGAGTACGGAAACCAATATATAGGTACGAGATAATTCCGCTAATTCGACAAATTCAAAAAATTCCGGTTCAGACAAATTCACCCGCTGTGGATAACCCAACCCGCCCAACCCCTCGGTTTTTCGTTACTTTGTAACACTCCCATTAACAATCAGCGACAAAAAGTTTAATCAGTTAAATCAGCGGTTCAGACAGGTGAAGTTTTCTCATTTACATAATCATACTCAATTCTCATTATTAGACGGGGCTTCTAATATTTCGCGCCTGTACGACAAGGCCGCGAAAGATAATATGCCCGCCATGGCCATCACAGATCATGGTAATATGTTCGGTGTATTCGAGTTTGTGGCCCAGGCATGGAAGAAGACCAAAGTGGTGGGCAAAACGGAAGAGGGTAAGGACATAGTGGAGCCCGAGGTAAAGCCCATCATAGGCTGCGAGTTCTACCTGGTAGAGGACCGCACCAAGCGCCAGTTCTCAAAAGACGATAAGGACAAGCGCTGGCACCAATTGCTGCTGGCCAAGAACGAGGTAGGCTACCGCAACCTTGTGAAGCTCTGCTCGCTGGGCTATATGGAGGGTCTGTACGGTAAATATCCGCGTATAGACAAGGAACTGGTACTGAAATACCACGAGGGGCTGATAGCCACTACCTGTTGCCTGGCTGCCGAGGTACCACGCACCATCCTGCGCAAGGGAGAGGAAGAGGGCGAAAAGGTCTTCAAATGGTGGCTCGACCTCTTTGGCGACGACTACTATGTAGAGATGCAGCGCCACGAGATACCGGAGCAGATAAAAGTGAATGAAGTGCTGCTGAAGTTTGCCCACAAATACAATGTGCCCATCATAGCGTCAAACGACAGTCATTATGTAGACCAGGCCGACTCTAATGCGCACGATATCCTGCTTTGCATCAACACAGGCGAGAAGCAGAGCACACCAAGCAACAAGGACTTTGGCGACGATGACGAAGCCAAACCAAAAGATACAAGGTTCGCCTTCTACAACGACCAGTTCTATTTCAAGAACACGGAAGAGATGAGCAAAGTGTTTCACGACCTGCCGCAGGCCATCGAGAACACACAGCTGATAGTAGATAAGATAAAACCCATGAAGCTGGAGCGCGAGATATTGCTGCCTCACTTCGTGGTGCCCAAAGAGTTTAATGACGACCAGGACCTTTACCTCGAGCACCTGACATGGACAGGCGCTAAGGAGCGGTACAAGGACCTGCTGACACCCGAGGTGGAAGAACGTATCCGTTTCGAGCTGTTCACCGTCAAGACCATGGGTTTTGCGGGTTACTTCCTCATCGTGTCCGACTTTATACGTGCCGGTCGCGATATGGGGGTCTTCATAGGCCCGGGCCGTGGTTCGGCAGCGGGTTCGGTGGTAGCTTACTGTATAGGCATCACCAATATCGATCCTATAAAGTATAACCTCCTGTTCGAGCGTTTCCTTAACCCGGAACGTAAGAGCATGCCCGATATAGATACGGACTTTGACGACGTGGGTCGCCAAAAGGTCATCGATTATGTGGTGGACAAATATGGCAAGAACCAGGTAGCACATATCGTTACCTATGGTACCATGGCCGCTAAGATGAGTATCAAGGATGTGGCCCGTGTATTGGATCTGCCACTGCCCGATGCCAACGGGCTGGCCAAGATGGTACCGGACAGGCCGGGTATATCGCTTAAGAGATTATTACAGGCCCCGCTGAAAGGCGAGGGTAGCCTGGAGCAGAAAGAAGGATTGGGCGCAGAGGAGATAGAGAACGTGACCAAGATGCGCGAGATATACAGCAACACTGATGGCAATGTACATGGGCAGGTGCTGCGCGAAGCCGAAAAGCTGGAAGGCTCCGTACGCAATACGGGCATCCACGCTGCAGGTATCATCATCGCGCCAAAAGATCTTACTGAACTGATACCCGTATGTGCTAACAAGGATGTACAACTCCTGATAACGCAGTACGAGGGTAATATCATTGAGAATGCCGGTGTTATCAAGATGGACTTTTTGGGACTCAAAACCCTTACCATCATTAAAGATGCGCTGGACCTCATCAAACGCAACTATGATATTGAGATAGACATAGATGCCATTCCGCTGGATGATGCAGATACTTACGCCTTGTATCAGCGTGGTGAAACAAACGCCACCTTCCAGTTTGAAAGTGCAGGTATGCAGAAATACCTCCGCGAGCTGAAGCCGGATAAGTTTGACGACCTCATTGCGATGAATGCCTTGTATCGTCCCGGTCCGCTGGAGTATATACCCAACTTCATTAAGCGTAAGCACGGCGAGGAAGAGATAGTATACGACGTGCCCGAGATGAAGGAATACCTTGAAGAGACCTATGGTATCACAGTGTACCAGGAGCAGGTGATGCTACTCTCGCAGAGCCTTGCAGGCTTCAGTAAGGGCGATGCCGACGTACTGCGTAAGGCGATGGGTAAGAAACAAAAGGCCGTACTCGATAAAATGAAAGCCCAGTTTGTGGAGGGGGCCAAAGCAAAAGGCCATCCCGAACCCAAGCTGGAAAAGATATGGACCGACTGGGAAGCATTTGCCCAGTATGCCTTCAACAAATCGCACTCTACCTGTTATGCCTTTGTAGCCTATCAAACGGCCTACCTCAAAGCGCATTACCCGGCAGAGTTCATGGCTGCGGTGCTCAACAACCAGGGCAATATCGATAAGATAAAGTTCTACATGGAAGAGTGCCAGCGTATGGGTTTGCAGGTATTAGGTCCGGATGTAAATGAGAGCTTGAAAGGCTTCTCTGTTAGTAAAGCAAGTGTCATCCGCTTTGGGATGAATGCGATAAAAGGAGTAGGCGAGGCCGCTGTGGAAGATATCATTACCGAGCGTGAAGCCAATGGTCCTTATGTTTCGGTGTTCGACTTCATCCGTCGTGTGAACCAAAGAACGGTAAACAAGAAGTCGCTGGAAAGCCTTGTGTTGGCAGGAGCTATGGATGGCTTTAAAGAGCTGCACAGGGCACAATACTTCTATGCACCGCCTACCGATCCGGTAACGGGTATGGAACGCCTTGTTCGCTTCGGCAACCAGGCGCAGGCCAGTTCGTCATTGGCTAGTAATAGCCTTTTTGGTGAATCTGCGATGCCGGACATAAAGCCGCCCGCCATGCCGGCCTGCGAGCCCTGGACCTTACCCGAATTGCTGGATAGGGAGAAGGAAGTAGTAGGTATATATATCAGCGCTCACCCGTTGGACGGCTATAAATTCGAGATGGACAATTATAACATAATGCCCATCGCCGAGATAGAGAACAACAAAGGGCGTATCGTGCGCATAGCAGGGTTTGTAACAGATGCCGCCATCATGACCACCAAGAAGGGTAGTAAGTTCGGCAAGCTGATATTGAATGATTATTCAGGTAACCATGAAATAGTGTTCTGGGAGAAGAACTATGTGCAGTACAACAACTTCATAGACAATGGTCAGAAACTGATGGTGCAGGGTGTGTATGCGGAACATAAGTATCGTCCCGGTGTTATGGAGTTCCAGATACAAAGCATCATATTGCTTGATGAGGTAAGAAAGTCGCTGACCAAAAAGCTGCATGTGCTGCTGCCACTTCAAAAGCTGGACGAGGTGGTGGTTGAGTACCTATCTGAAAACCTGAAAAGATACCAGGGCAATACGGAGATGATCATGCAGATAGTAGATGAAGAAAGCCAGCTTACCACCAAGCTGAGAACCAGTCAGAAAATTGAATTGAATGATGAACTGATACAGTTTTTAAAAGAACAGGAAAACATCCGCTACAGTGTAGAAGTAGGATAAGCAAATACCGCTATTAGCATACTCGATAAGATGAGACCATCTAATAGCAATAACTTTGAAATAGAATTTAACCAAAACAATTATAAGCAATATGGCAGCTGTATTCACCGATGCAAATTTCGATACTGAAGTAATAGGTTCAGACCAATTGACTGTGGTAGATTTCTGGGCACCCTGGTGTGGCCCCTGTATAGCCCTCGGCCGTACTATTGACGAGCTGGCTACCCAGTACGATGGCAAGGTAAAAGTGGGTAAAATAAACTCGGACGAAAATCCTAATGTATCTATCAATTACGGAGTTACGAGCATCCCATGTGTATTATTTATCAAGGGTGGCAAAGTGGTGGACAAGCAGATAGGTCTGGCCCCCAAAAACGTGTTCGACAAGAAGATACAACAGCATATGTAATATGCTTATATCGGTATTTTGTTGCTCTATGCTTCAGAATGAGATATTGGTAGTAAATTTGCACTCTCACAGTAAAAAAGTAAAAACTACATAAAATGGCAGCAGTATTCACTGATTCAAATTTTGAAGCAGAAGTATTAAAAGGAGACAAATTAAGTGTTATCGATTTCTGGGCACCATGGTGCGGTCCTTGTTTGGCCCTCGGCCCAACCATCGAAGCTTTGTCAAAAGAGTATGATGGCAAAGTAACGGTTGGTAAAGTGAATGTTGACGAGAATCCTCAGCTGTCTATCAACTATGGTATCACCAGCATACCTGCGGTGCTGTTCATTAAAGGCGGCCAGGTGGTTGATAAACAAGTGGGTGCAGCTCCAAAAAGCATCTTCGAGAAAAAAATACAACAACACCTGTAATACAGGTTTCAACTAAAAACCGCCTCATGGGCGGTTTTTAGTTCATATCATATCGTTGCTTCTTCATACACTTTCAGCTCATTATAAAGTGTATCTCTTTCAACAGGTATTTTCCCTACTGCAGTTATCAGATCGCAAATGTCTTCGGTGCTCATCGATGGGTTTTGCTCTTCAGAGCCGGCCATTGAGTAGATCTTGGTAGTGTCGTCAATAGTACCATCAAGATCATTAACACCAAATGAAAGCGAAAGTTGTGCCGACTGACGACCGAGCATTGGCCAATAAGCCTTCAGGTTCCGGAAGTTGTCCATGAAAATACGGGAGATAGCATACAGCCTCATATCCTCGATAATAGATGACTCTGCAACGTTAGACATGTCATTGTCTTTATTGCGGAACTTGAGCGGTATAAAGCAGTTAAAACCCCCAGTCTTATCTTGTAGTTGGCGTAGACGGTTCATGTGATCAATACGATGCTCATACTTCTCAATATGGCCGTACAGCATAGTAGCATTGGAGTGCATACCAAGTTTATGGGCAGTTTCGTGAATGTTCAGCCAGCCTTCACCATCCACCTTATCAGCACAAATGATATTGCGCACATCCGGATGGAATATCTCAGCGCCACCTCCGGGAAGGGATTGCAGACCGGCATCTTTCAGCTTTTGCATACCTTCTCCAGTGGTAAGCTTTGCTTTACGGAACATATAGTCGAGTTCCACAGCAGTAAAACCCTTTATATGAAGATCAGGTCTGTGGGCCTTTATCTTACTGATTACTTCACAAAAGAACTCGAGGTTCATTTTAGGATGGACACCGCCTACGATGTGAACTTCAGTTACAGGCTGACCGTCATATTTCCGCACCATATCCAGCATCTGTTCCATGCTCAGTTCCCAACCTTCGTCTCTGTTTTTATACAGTCGCGAGTAAGAGCAGAAGTTGCAAGTGAATACGCAAACATTGGTCGGCTCTATGTGAAAATTGCGATTGAAATAGACTTTATTACTGTGCATTTTCAGCGCTACGTGATTGGCCAAGGCACCCACAAAGCCGAGTTCCCCTTTTTCAAAAAGCAAAACGCCTTCCTCATCGGAAAGGCGTTGCTGGTTCAAAACTTTTTCTGCTATTGTGAAGAGATTCTTATCTGTAGTATTCTTTAAAATATGCTCTATACTATTCTCAGTTATCATTATTGCAACACTATTTTCTTTGTAACTATTCCTTCTTCAAATTGACATTGCACGACATAAATCCCTTTAGACAAGTTTGAAAGGTCTACATTATATATGCTCTGGTTAACAACTGGGATTTGTTTTGTCACCTGGCCCATTAGGTTTACGATGCTAATTGATTTTAACGATGTTGAAACATTGGCAAAGCTAATGTTGATGCTACTAGTTGAAGGATTTGGGAAAACGTCGAAACTATTGTTTTTATCAATGCTTGAAACTTGAGTAGGCCAATTCAAAAGAATTTCCTGTGTAGTTAACTTATATGAAGGGCCGGATGAAGCTATCTGAGCTAAGATATGAGTAGCCTGTCCTTTTGAAAACATGTGCATGCAATTATCCGTTACATAGTCCATATAATTCATAAACATAACACCATTTCCCGCTGAAGAACAACCGTCATATTTCGGGAATGCTGGACACACAGATTGATTCATGTCCGCCTGTGGAGGCGTGTCTGTAATGCCATCATCATGACCTCCGTTGGACGGACATAGGCCATTGTCATCTCCCCAAACGTGCCAAAGGTCGAAATAGTGTCCTAATTCATGGGTTAATGTACGGCCTTTTACAACTGATTGTGCCCAATACTGACTTGAGTTTGCACCGGTTTTAACACCAAAGCTGCCGTATTGTAAGACTACTCCCGAAGGTTGTCCCATATTTTGGGCGTAGCCCGGACTATAACTATAGCCAAGAACTTGAGACGATGAGCCAGCACTGATGTTTACGATCCAGATATTAATATACCTTGTTTCATCCCATGGGTCATAGCCGCCATTTGCTTCATGTTTAATGGAATCATCGGCATGAGGGCTATAACTTACTTTGGTGATGGTTTTAATTTCAACACCTGTAGTGCCAGAGCCATCGGGTTTGGTATGAGCGATACCAAATTTTATATTAGGATTTCCAAATAAGGTTTTAAACGCCGAAGGAATTTGCGAACTATCACTATTACTAGCCGTAAAGTCACGATTTATCACATCTATTTGTGCAGCAATCCGATCGTACACCCCCTGGGAGCCTCCTATAGAAGCTAATTGTGGAGAAGTAAGCATCACGTGAAAAACAACTGGGATCGTGGGGGGATTTGCCGTGCTTTTTGAGGCGGAACTGGCTACCTCCTTAGCGTAAGCCTCTGTTCTGAGCCGCGACTGCTCTTTATATTGTTCAAATTTAATTTCTATTGAAGGGTCCATTGCAGCAAGACGTTTCATATTCAAATAAGAAGCACATTTTTCTTGTGCATGTGAAACGTTGAAAAAAGCCATACTCCCCAACACAGCAAGCGCCAAAAAATTCTTCATTGAAAGCGTATTTATTTTTAAAAAAGTTATTTCGTTTTTCTGCTGTTAATTTCATCACGTATCGTGATTGCTCTCACATAGTCCTCCTGATCTAATACCTGCTGTAATAAAACATTCAATTCGTCAAGGCTCATCGTTTTCAAATCTTTATCTATAGCTCCGGTAACCTTACTACCTCCCGTTGAAATCGGCTGAGATTTCGCTGTTTCTGTTTGTTCTTGCCCTTCTGTAGAATCGAGATATAGTCCTGCTGTTTCTAAGATGTTCTCATAAGTGTAAATATGACAGTTTGCCCGAACCGCAAGTGCAAGTGCATCTGATGTCCTTGAATCAATTTCTATAGGCTCTCCATCACCTTGGCAAATAAGTTTTGCAAAAAATATCCCTTCTTCTAATTTATAAATTATTACTTCTGTAAGCTCTATGGCAAATGTAGCCATAAAATTGGCAAAAAGATCATGCGTTAACGGTCGGCTGGGTTGCATGCGTTCAAGTGCAACTGCAATGGCTTGGGCTTCAAACCCGCCAATGACAATTGGAAGGCGGCGAAGTCCGTTGACTTCACCCAGCACTACGGCATAAGAATGAGTTTGGGTAATACTATGAGACAGAGCTACAATTTCCAGTTCAATTTTTTTCATTACTTATGATCGGTCTTTCAGTCCGGTAAAGTGCGTGAAGATACTGATTTTTTAAAAAAAATTGTATATCAAAATAGGGTCAATTCTTCACCTCCGTGGGACTCGGCTGCGTCTAATATTAATGAAATTTCTTTTAGGTCATTTCCAGCAATGCGTGTCCCCACTGTTTTCCATCCCGTAACATCTATTGTCTCATGTAAGGCTAATGTTTCTTCCTTAAGATCTGTCTTTTTCTTACCTGTTTTTAGTGTGACGATAGGGTCTTGTTTCGTAGTTACTAATTCTGGATAGTTTCCTTCACCTTCTTTAATAAATTGGTATTTGGTTTTCAAAGTTTGGCTCTCGACCTTAAATCTTTTTGCATAAAACTGTGATGTCTTATTATCATAATAGACAACAGTTACAATTTTCTCCGGCGTAAACTTCTCAATTTTAATAACGGAATCAGGTTCGTAACGATTAGTGAGTTCAAAATCAGTCAGTTCGTAAGTGCCGTCCTTATAGAACGTAATAATGCGGTCATTTTCCTCAAAACTGCCTAGCAGCAAACCGTTTCCATCCTTATTTAGCCTTCCGATATTATCGTCATACCATATTTTCTGCCCTGCCAAAGTGGAGCGACCTTTTTCTTTGAATTTTACCCCTTTTACAGGGTATTTGGTAACCTGGTTGCCTTGAGCACTACGATTTTTTATCTCCAGTTCCTCAAAATAGAAGTCCAGTACTTTTATTCGTGCTTTACTTCCGGGTGAAAGCGTAATTGTAACTACTTCAGCTTCGCCATTTGAATTGGCAGTGAAATATAGGGTTTTACTATTTGCATTCCCCTTGGTAAGGTCGTACTCTTTGTCGCGGGTTATACCTGTGACATTAAACCTTTTCCCAAATGCAATGCCTGATTTGCCATCTACGTAGATCAAATTATATGTCGTACGTTCATCATTTTTTTGAAAAACCGCAAGGTAAATAATGTCCTTGCCAACAAAAGTTTTGTCGGCAACTTTTGTAACGATCATCTTGCCATCTTTTCTGAACACAATAATATTATCCAGGTCCGAGCAGTCAAAAGCAAACTCGTCTTTTTTGAGGCTTGTGCCTATAAAGCCCTCTTTGTAGTTAACATACAATCTTGTATTGGCAATCGCAATAGATTGGGCTTGTATTGTTTCAAAATAGCGTATCTCGGTTTTACGTTCCCTGCCTTTGCCATACTTTTTTAGCAGGTTTTCGTACCATGCTATAGCATAATCGTTCAAGCCGGAAATATTTGTTTTGACGGTTTCTATGTCAGCCTCTACACCCTTTATATGTTCATTTGCTTTAAATGTGTCGTACTTTGATATGCGTTTTATTTTTATTTCCGTCAGCTTAATAATATCCTCTTGTGTAATGGCTCTTCTAAATTTCTTTTTATAAGGTTTCAAGCCATTGTCGATAGCCTCTAACACACCCTCCCATGTTGTTTGTTCTTCAATGTCGCGATAGATACGCTTTTCAATAAATATTTTTTCAAGAGAAGAATAGTGCCAGTCTTCCTCAAGCTCACTTAGTTTTATTTCAAGTTCACGGAGCAGCAATTTCTTTGTATGCTCAGCAGATCTTTTCAAAAGATCTGTGACGCTCACAAAATGAGGCTTGTCGTCAATAATAACGCAAGCATTTGGCGAAATAGATATTTCGCAGTCGGTGAACGCATAAAGCGCATCAATGGTCTGATCCGTCGAGACTCCCGGCGCAAGTAAGATTGTTAATTCGACATCCTTGGCTGTATTGTCAGTTACACTCTTGATTTTTATTTTACCTGTATCGTTTGCTTTAAGAATGCTGTCAACCAGCTGCGTTGTGGTAACGCCATACGGCACATCTCGTATTGCCAGAGTTTTTTTATCAACTTCTTCAAGACGTGCACGTACGCGCAGCTTGCCCCCCCTTGCTCCGTCATTATAATTGGTTACATCGATCATTGCTCCCGTATTAAAATCGGGGAACAATTCAAATTTCCTGCCTTTCAAATACTTGATCGATGCATCGAGCAGTTCGCAAAAATTATGGGGGAGTATTTTCGTTGATAGCCCTACTGCAATCCCTTCCGCACCTTGTGCCAATAGCAAGGGAAATTTCATGGGTAAGGTCACCGGCTCATTTTTTCGACCATCATAACTTAGCTGCCATTCAGTAGTCTTATTATTAAAAGCAACTTCAAGAGCGAATTTTGAGGGTCGACCTTCAATGTAACGGGCAGCAGCTGCACTGTCTCCGGTGCGAACATCTCCCCAGTTGCCCTGGGTATCTATTAAAAGATCCTTTTGCCCTATGTTTATTATTGCATCACCGATTGAAGCATCCCCATGTGGATGATATTGCATGGTTTGACCTATAACGTTGGCGATCTTATTATAACGTCCATCGTCCATTTCCTTCATTGCGTGAAGAATACGGCGTTGTACTGGCTTTAGACCATCTTCTATGGCGGGTACTGCACGCTCCAATATCACATAACTGGCATAGTCAAGAAACCAGTTTTCATACATTTGATTAATCAATATGGTATTCTGCTCGGCGTGGTTATTCTGTTCAGACATTTATTCTTCAAAGTAATTATGGTGCAAAAATATTCGGTTAATATTAAAGTTGGTGTGCCACACCCGTAAATAGACAGGAATGTTAATAAACTATGAAAAAAATAATATTGCCAAAGAAAAAGCCTTGCATATCGCAAGGCTTTTTCTTTAATGTGAATATTGTTTTTTATTGCACGGTAAGCTTAAGGCTCACTTTATTAACAAGCCCATCTCGGTTCACAACCGTAAAAGTGTATTTTTCGGAGCCATCTTGGTTACGTGTAATTGTAGCGTAATCATACGAATAACTATCTCCCTCAGAACCCGACAAATCTTTTGAGAAAACGACTGAATCGGTACCTCCGTCTAACGAGCGTGCTATGGTAAATTTAGTCAACACGTCTTTGTCCTCTGCTTTAGAAGCGTTAATGCCAATTTTTACTGCTGTATTTTTGGCAACAGTTGCATCGGCATATTTATATGCCGGGTCTATTTTGAAGGATATGTTTGGGAGTATTCCCTCGTCTTCTTCTTTTTTGCACGAGCTTACGGAAAGGATAAATGCAGATATAAGCATCATGAACGATGCAGCTTTGAAAATATTTTTCACAATATGATTTTTAAGTATTTGAAATATAGAATATGGTGATAAAGCCCGATAAATCTAGGGGCTGGCCTATGCTTGTTCGGGCGGATCAATAATAAATCGAGCAAATCCGCATAATAGCATGCTATTGAAATTATCAAACTTTAAGTCACAATCCATGAAATGCTTTTCTGCCAGATAGGATGTAATATTTTGACAAAATGCAGGCCACCAATAGATTACCTGTTTGGACGATTTTTCAGATTGCAACCCTTTCAGCAACGTCGCAAAGGATTGGTTTAAGCCAGTTTCAGCGGAATCATAAAGGACCGTACAGTTTACAAAGCCATTTTTCTCTTCGAATGAAACTACTTCGTACATTCTATGATCTAACACCAGTTCCCTTTCAGCCTTTACATATACTTTTGAGAAGTCTGCTTTTGAGAACGAAATATTAACGTAGTCACTCTTACTACTTTTTGTTTTAATGGTTTGTCTTTTTTCTTGTTTAATACTCCCAAGAGCTATTGAATAGAATGCTGGATAAGCAAAATGAGTTGCCCATGCAACCATTAGCAGCATGAAAAGCGATTGAATTGAGTATTGAGTTGTTCTATTCAAAGGGTTGTGCTCAGTGATAAAACAAAGTTAATGCCTTGATTGTAAAAACCGTAGTATTTTAACCTTGATAAGTGGTCAACGTAAGCTTTATTTAGCAAATTTTTGCAGGACAAATTCCATCTAAACTGGTTATTGTGAATGATAGTGGTAATGCCTGTATGTAAGTGGAGCAAAGCATAATCTGAAGTTGGGGTTTCGAATTGTGCGGGATGGTCTTGAGAAAATGCATACTCCAATTCGGGTTCCAAGTACCAATCTTTTAGTTTTTTGTTGATGTTTTTTTCATATTTAACTGATGAAAGCAGTTTATAGGGTGGTATAAATGGCAAATAACCTCCACCATCCAGGGTGCCATCTGTAATTGATAAAGTTTCTTTCACCTCTACGTGCCTTGTCGGTTTGGCGTTGGCAACAAATTCGCCCCCATAAACACTAGCATTTTTTTGTATATATCTATATTTGTCAAAGCCCAGCCAGGGAGCTTCGTTGCTAGCCGCAAGATATATATAGTTGAAAAAACGGTTGTAAAAGGCTGACACGGATATAAAAAAGTGTTTTCTATCGGCCTCTAAACTTGTAGAAGCGCAGATGTTCTGTTCCATTTTGAGATCAGGATTGCCAATTTCCACACGGTATGTACCTTCATGAAGTCCATTTGACGATAATTCAGCCAGGTTTGCTGTACGGTTGCCAGACGATAAGTTGGTCTTTATATTCAGCCAGTTGTTTGGGTTATAGCTAAAGCCCAACATGCCATTTATCGACGACCTGCCATTGCTGAAAGGTAGAATGGAAGTGTCGGGTGTATTTGCATCTCCGCTATTCAATATTTTAGTTTTGTAAGTCCTTATTTGTTTGTAGTTGTATCCTGCCCCTCCTTCAAGGTTTATTTTACCTGTCGTGTAACGTAAGAAAAACGACAAATTCTCTTCTGTCATATTAGCATCGGGAATAAGAATGCGCTTACCGAGATTGGTATTATGTTCATAAGTGAATTGCTGATTTAAAACAAATAACAATCTCTTGCTTAAGTTCTTTTCCCATTTTGCATTTTCCAAAACCGAAAACAGGTGCATATTTAAACTTATTTGCCCGCTGCCTTCATCTTCAGCACGCTTGTTGCTTTGAATGCCGGCATTTAGCTTCAGCACTGATGATTTGAATGAGAAAGTGTTTTGGGAACTGAAGATATTCAGCAGAACATTATGGTGTGGCCCCGTCATGCTTCGGGAAAATCTCCCGTCATTAACATAAAACCTGGTGAGACTATCTAAAATAAACCCGTATTGATTGTAGGAGAAGTTATAGCTGTTGTTTTGTGTCCATTTTTTTCTATTAAATCCAAAACCTGCTTTAAGATAATAACCTCCATTTCGTGAATTTAACACGCGCATATTATTGCCATCGGTATAGTCTGCGTTAGATTCGGCTCCCGCTCGAATGCGCCACCAGCTATGCTTATTACTACGCGAATAACCCGCATCTGTAAGGGTACCCAAAGTGTTAGAATAAAAACGAAGATTTACATCCAATTTTTCGCCCGGAAGCTTTGGGGTTTCTTCTATCACATTAATGACACCCCCTATAGCGTCTGTGCCATAGAGTAGGGAAGCAGGACCTTTTATGACTTCTACTTTCTCTATGCCTATCTGTGATAGCCCAAGCCCATGTTCGTCCTGAAATTGTTGATTGTCGAAACGTAGGCCCGATAGCAATATAAGAATGCGATTGCCGTATAGACCACGGATGACGGGTTTACTAATCGAATTTCCGGTATTCATTTGGCTTATGCCGGGAATTTTAGCTACGGCATCCGAAAGGTTAAAAGGAGATTTTTTGTCCAGTTGTTGCAATGGGTATGGCTCGATGTTCAAAGAAGTTGCTTTGATCTTTGAAGTATGAAAGCCGGTGACAATAACCGTGTTCAGTTCTTTGGTACTGTCCTGTTGTGCGAAACAGCTAACTATTGCGGCATGGCATAATAGCGTGCAAAGCAATTTTTTCATTGGCGTTAAAGATAGAAATAAATAATAAAGGCTGTGATTCACTCACAGCCTTTATTATTTATTGGTATAGACAAACTATTTTATAACCGTAAAGGTAACCCTATTATTTAGCCATGTGTTATTGATAGGAACCAGCCATTTCTCAATCAGCTCCTGTTTTGTGGCAACAAGGTTATTGAAGATTAGTGTGTCACGATCTATATACCCTTTGTCGATAGCGTATTGTAGTTGGTTGAATGGCAGCATCTGGGCTTTTTCATTAACGAGAAAAGTAAGCATCATCCGGTCGAACAGATTTACTTCATATTGGCGCTCTATGCTTTTCATAACTCTAACTGAAGAGTCAGTACTACATCCGCCAACCATTACTTCCGTTTCGTCGGCTATCACTACAATAAACTGTTTGAATAACAATTTTGCCCATCCATTTACCGGTGCGCCATGCGATTGCCATTGTGTATAAAACTGGTGAAGCTGCTCGTTTATTTCTTTTTCCTCTTTTTCAACAAAAGGTCTGCTGCTTTGGTATATCCATACACGGGCATTATCTGCAAGAGTTGCAGGAATAATACCTCTCAAGTCCATAAGTTCCATGCAGCAAAAATACAAATTATTCAGCCAATGAACGGGCAACCATTTCGGCTATGTCCATTACAGCTACTGATTCTTCTTGTTCCTTATTCTTAACACCGTCTGTAAGCATAGTGGTGCAGAAGGGGCAGTTGGCTGCGATGATAGTAGCGCCGGTTTCCAGCGCTTCTGTCGATCTGTCGAAATTGATACGTGTATTGCCCGGTTCCTCTTCCTTGAACATCTGGGCACCACCAGCTCCACAGCAGAGGCCATTGGTGCGGCATCGCTTCATTTCTACCAGCTCTACATCTAGAGCTTGCAATACTTCACGTGGCGCTTCGTAAATACCGTTTCCTCTGCCAAGGTAACAGCTATCATGATAAGTAATTTTCTTACCCTTGAAAGTGCCGCCTTCCTTCAGACGTACACGTCCATCATTTATTAATTGCTGGAGGAACATTGTATGATGAATGACCTCATAATTGCCCCCTAATTCAGCATATTCGTTCTTAATAATATTAAAGCAATGTGGGCAGGCTGTCACTATTTTCTTTACACCGTATCCGTTCAAGGTCTGGATATTATTATACGCCATCATCTGGAAAAGAAACTCATTACCTGCCCTTCGTGCGGGGTCGCCCGTACACATTTCTTCTTTTCCTAGTATCGCAAATTTGATGCCTACCTTGTCTAGTATTTGTGCAAAGGCTTTGGTTATTTTCTGTGCCCTCTGGTCGAAGCTGCCGGCACACCCAACCCAAAATAACACTTCTGGAGTTTCGCCATTAGCAGCATATTCGGCCATTGTTCTTATTGTCATACTCGGGTAGTTCGTAGTTTAGGAATTGTTCATTTCTTCAGCCCATTTGTCTCTTTCATCAGGGCTGAATTTCCATGGGGCCATATTATTTTCCACATTGCCAAACATTAGATTCCATTCCTGTGGACTACTACTTTCTTCCATCACCAAATACCTGCGAAGCTGATTGATAATGGAGAGTGGCTCAATACCTACAGGACAAGCTTCAACGCAAGCTTGGCATGTCGTACAAGCTCTCAATTCTTCAACAGTGATGTAATCATGCACGAGTGACTTGCCGTCGTCCTGGAATGTCTTGTTTTTGTCAATGTTTTTGCCCACCTCCTCTAGTCTGTCCCGCGTGTCCATCATGATCTTACGCGGAGAAAGGCTTTTGCCGGTCAGGTTGGCAGGACAGGCAGCCGTGCAGCGACCACACTCAGTACATGAATATGCATCGAGCAGATTCTTCCAGCTCAGGTCTACGACATCTTTTGCTCCAAAACGCTGATGTTGCGGCTGAGCATTACTGTCAGCCACTGGGGCTAATTCTGGCTGCATCATATACAACACCTCATTCTGTATCTCCTTCATATTCTTCATTTCGCCTTGTGGATCAAGGCGGGTATAATAGGCATTGGGAAACGCAAGAAGAATATGCATATGCTTGGAATAGGGTAGATAGTTGAGAAACGCAAACACGCCAATTATATGGAGCCACCAGCAAGTCCTTTCCAGCGCTATCAACGAGCCGGTTGACATGCTTTCAAAAGCGCTTGTAAAATTACTTGTTACCCAAAACGGCTGAGTGCTTACATAGTGTTCCAGACCGCGGGTTTGCAAAACAAGGTCGGCGGTATTCATAGTGAGGAATAAACTCATTAGCACTACCTCAGTGGCCAGGATAATATTAGCATCGTTTCTTGGCCAGCCGTTCAATTCTTTTAGGTTGAGGCGTCGAACTTTCATAATATTCCTTCTTATAAGGAATATCAAACAAGACACAAGCACAAGGACTGCCAATACTTCAAAGAAGCCAATTAATAAAGTGTAGAGCCCTCCGAGCATAGGAACAAACAGACGATGCTGCCCCAATATGCCGTCTAGAAATATTTCAAGTATTTCAATGTTTATGATAATGAATCCTGCGTAAACGAAAAGGTGCAATATTGCCGGTAATGGTTTTTTAAACATTTTTTGCTGACCCAGAGCGAGCAGAATCATGTTTTTCCATCTGAGGCCAGGATTATCGCTCAGATCTTCGTCCCTTCCTAGTTTTATGTTTCTTCTTATCTCACCAATTTTTCTGGCGAAGAGATATATAGATATAGCTGCGAATAATATAAAAGCTATCTGCTGGATCAGGTGCATGTAGCAAGGTTTGACGCCTCGAAAATAGTTGCTTTTACCCGAAAAACATAGTTTAACAAGCCTTGTAGCAAGGATTTCAAGGAAATTGTTTAGGTTTGAACTAAATGTTTTGGACGATGTTCTGCAGGACGTTTGTATTATTGATTACCATTCTCATTACGGCCTTTTTTAAAGTATCTGCCCAGGATAATGTCAAGCTTATTAAAACAGCGGAGGATTCTCTCCTTGCGACTGCGGACTCTATGTATGGTGCATTCCTTCCTGAAATGCGTACCATTTATAACGAGAAGTTTGTAAAACAATTAGTTAGAGCCTTAAAAGTTTCGGGTTCTTTTAGTTATTCGTTCGAAAAGCTGGGAGCTAAGGTTAATATTCTGTATCCAGACGATAAGTCCTTTCGTATTTTTAACTGGTCTATAGCTTCGAGTGATGTAACCATCAGGTATTATGGTGCCATCCAGATGCCCTCAGAACAGCTGAAGCTATACCCACTCGTGGACTATGTAACCGAACTTGGCAAGGGTGCCGAAGACAGTATTTTGACCGCAGGCAAATGGTTTGGCGCTATTTACTACCGCGTCATAACACAAGAGGTGAGCGGGCATCCGGTATACACGCTATTCGGCAAAAATGCATCAAGCCCCCTGACAGACAAGAAGGTGCTTGACCCATTGACCATAACTGACAAGGGGCCTGTATTCGGCGCGCCGATATTCAATGTGCGTTCACAGAACAAACCCAACGATCGCATCAACCGTTATATCATAGAATATAAGAAGAACGTGCAGGCATCTATGAACTGGGATATGGAAATGAATGCCATTTTCTTCGACCGCCTTGCCTCTGATATCAACGATCCTAACCGCAAATACACATATGTGCCAACAGGTCAATATGATGGCTTCAGATGGGCGGATGGGTATTGGAACTATATGCAGGACCTTATTCCCATTGCTCCAATGAAGGACGGAGACGCTCCCACACCTGTCCCCAAATCAAAAGAATAGCAATTACAACACGAGTATTCAAGGTATTTTCATTAGGTTTGCAGCGCAAAATCCAACTTGCAAATACGAGCGGGTCCGGTAGCTCAGTTGGATAGAGCATCAGCCTTCTAAGCTGAGGGTCATTGGTTCGAATCCAATCCGGATCACTAAAGCCACGCGAAATGCGGGGCTTTTTTTTGCTCCAACCTGTAGCAAATGTCGCATTAGATTTTTTTGACTGGTATTTTATAACTGATTGAATTATCTATCGTTATAAAGGAAATTGCTACAATCTGCTACAATTTTTGACCACTAATTCAAGCTACCAGTCGTACAACTGTGTTGTATGATGTAATTCTTTCATGGTATTATTTCAAAGAACGAGCATTGCCTAATAACAAATATACAACAATTAAAACTAATTTTTAGAAAATTGCGCTGTTCAACTGTATATCAAGGGCATGGGCATTCTGTAAATAAAAAGCCGCAATGACAATTGCGGCTTTTTGGATATCATTTTAAGATCGCACTTACTATCTCCATCCGCCACCTAGTGCTTTGTAAAGATTGGTTACGGCATTAAGTTGGTCTTTTTTGGTTTCGACAAGCTCCAATTTCGATTCCAGAGCATCACGCTGTGCCATGAGCACTTCGAGGTAGTCTGCCCGGGCAGATTTGAACAAGTCGTTAGAGATATCTATAGCGTTGGTTAACGTTTCTACTTGTTTTGATTTAGCAGTGTATGATTTTTCAAGATTGTTGATCTTCGACAATTCGTTCGAAACTTCTACATAGCCGTTTAGTATAGACTTCTGGTAGTCATACATTGCGTTTATTTGCTCAGCTTTAGCATTGTTGAATTCTGCCCTGATAGCGCTTCGGTTGATAAGCGGAGCTACCAGTTCGCCGACCAGTGAGTATGCGATCGACTCGGGAGCAGAAAACACGTACTTAGGCTTAAATGCATTAAAACCCACACCACCTGTAATGCCGAAAGACGGATAGAACTCTGCCCTTGCTGCTTTTACATTGCATTTTGCTGCCATCAACTCATATTCTGCCTGTTTAATATCGGGCCTGTTTGCCAATAATTGTGACGGTATACCTTCCCTAACCTGCATGGGTAGCTGTTCTCTGAATGTTGCTTTCTCGCGAGCAATTGGTTGAGGATATCGTGCCAGAAGGAAGTTGATCTTATTCTCTGTCTCCCTTATATTTTGCTGGACATCGAATTCCATAGCCTGTGATTTAAACAGCTGAGCTTCGAATTGCTTTACTGCCAGCTCGGTTACTTTAGAAGCCTGTTTCTGCACTTTTACGATTTCCAACGCGTTTTGTTGCAGGCTGATCGTTTCATGAATGATATCGAGTTGATTGTCCAGCGAAAGCAATTCGTAGTAAGAGTTAGCAACTTCTGCTACAAGATTAGTGATCACAAAATTTCTTCCTTCTACACTACCAACGTATTTTAAGAAAGCTGCTTTTTTGGCATTGCGTAGTTTGCCCCACACATCTACCTCCCACGTGGTGTTCAGGCCCAGCATGTAGTTAGTAAGTTGCTCGGGTACTTTTTCACCGGGTGTAATGTCTGCTGAGGCATCACCGGCGCCCTGGCTGGTGTATAAACCTACTTTTTCTACCCCGGCTTCCGCACCTGCAGAGACAGTGGGTAGTAGTTTCCCCTTTCTCATCTTCACGTTGTTGCGGGCCATTTCTATATTTTGCCAGGTGCTCAATACTTCGAGATTATTTTTCAAAGCAGTGTCGATAAGGGATACGAGATCTTTATCCGTAAAGAATTCATGCCATTTTACTTGGGCTGAATTGACAGAGTCTGTAGACGATGTATATGCTACAGGCATTGGTTTAAGGTCCATTTTAGGGACCGGCTTCAGCGATTTGCAGCTCATCAAAACGAAGGTGGCGGCTGAAAGAACCGCTACATTAAATTTATGATTCAGTTTCATGTTATTCGATTTCTTCAGTTAACGGATCTTCTTCTTCGTCTTTAAATAGTTTGCTTTTTGCTGCAAGAGTTCCAAAAACATAATACAGGCCCGGGATAATGAACACACCCAGCACAGTACCAATTAACATCCCACCACAGGCCGCTGTACCAATAGTACGGTTACCAAGTTTACCCGGACCTGATGCAAACATCAGGGGTATCAAACCAGCTATGAATGCGAATGATGTCATCAGGATGGGACGGAACCTTGCTTTGGCACCATCCAGGGTTGCTTTATAGATGTTTGATCCCAATGCGTGGCGGTGTGCTGCAAACTCTACTATCAGTACAGCATTTTTACCCAGCAAACCTATAAGCATTACCATAGCCACCTGTGCGTAGATGTTGTTTTCCAGTCCAAATAATCTGAGGAAGAGGAAAGCGCCAAACACACCTGCAGGTAGTGACAGTATCACAGACAATGGAAGGATGAAACTTTCGTACTGCGCAGCCAGGATCAGATAGACAAATGCAAGGCAGATCAGGAAGATGTAAACAGCCTGGTTACCCTGTGCTACTTCATCGGCAGAGATACCGGCCCAGTCGATACCAAAACCTCTGGGAAGGGTTTTTTCTGCAACTTCGTTGATCACCTTGATAGCTTCCCCGCTACTATGACCGGTGGCAGCAGAACCACTGATCTCAGAGGCATTGTACATATTATGTCTTGTTATCTCGGATAGGCCGTAAACTTTCTCCATCTTCATGAAAGCAGAGAATGGCACCATTTCGTCGCGCTTGTTCTTTACATATAGCTTGAGGATGTCGTCCGGCAAGGCCCTATATTGGGCTGCAGCTTGTACAATTACTTTGTACTGGCGGCCAAACTGGATGAAGCTGATCTCGTAGTTGCTACCCAATAGGGTCGACAGTGTATTCATTGCATTCTCGATAGATACGCCCTTTTGCTGTGCCAGGTCATTGTCCACCTTCAGCATATACTGAGGGAAGCTGGCACTATAGAAGCTAAATACCGAAGATAGTTCCGGGCGTTTGGTCAGTTCCTTTACAAATTCGTTGCTGACAGATTCCATTTTTTTATAGTCACCTGAGCCTGATTTGTCTAGCAAGCGTAATTCGAAGCCACCTGCAGCACCATAACCTGGTACAGCCGGAGGTTGGAAGAATTCTATGGTAGCACCGGCGATATCTTTACTCTTTTCTTCCATCTCTGTGATGATCTGCTGCACAGAGTGTTTTCGCTCACTCCAATTTTTCAGGTTGATAAGACATGTTCCTGAGTTAGCACCGGTACCTTCGGTCAATATCTCGTAACCCGCCAATGCAGACACGGATTGTACACCTTCTACGTTTTCCGCTATTTTCTGTAAGCGTTCTGCTACCTCATTCGTTCTTTCAAGCGAAGAGCCAGGAGGCGTTTGGATCACCGCGTAAAACATTCCCTGGTCTTCATTTGGAATGAAACCGGAAGGCACCGTTTTATTCAATAAGAATATACCGATACAGAATGCGATCAATAGACCGAATGTGACAAGTCTCCTGTTAACTATCCGGCCCAAAGCGTCCTCGTATTTACTAGCCGAGCGGTTAAACATATTGTTGAATGCATCGAGGAACCTGTTGATGGGCGTTTTCTTTTTGGGCTTGCCATGGTTGTTTTTCAATATCATGGCACACAATGCAGGTGTAAGAGTCAGGGCTATGACACCTGAAAGCACGATAGCGGTAGCCATGGTAATGGAGAATTGCCGGTAGAATAAACCGACCGGTCCCGACATAAATGCAACGGGAATAAATACGGCTGCCATTACGAATGTGATGGCAATGATGGCTCCGGAGATATCGCGGACGGTTTGCCTTGTAGCTTGCCTTGGTGATAAATGTTCTTCTTCCATTTTTGCATGCACCGCCTCAACTACCACAATCGCGTTATCCACTACGATACCGATGGCCAACACCAGCGCGAATAATGTTATCAAATTGAGGGTGATGCCGAAGTACTGCATGAAAAGGAAAGTACCTATCAATGAAACCGGTACCGCAAGTGTGGGAATAAGTGTGGAACGCCAATCCCCAAGGAAGATGAACACGACAAATGCCACTAGAATAAAGGCTTCGATCAGTGTGTGCAGCACTTTTTCTATAGATGCATCGAGGAAAGTAGAAACGTCATAGCTGATCTCATAGTCCATTCCTTTAGGGAAAGAGTTCTTTTTGATCTCTGCGAGCTTGGCTTTTACATCCTTGATCACCTGGCTGGCGTTACTTCCGTATGATTGTTTCAGTACTATGGCAGCAGATGGTTTTCCATTAAGATTGGAGTAGATGTCGTACATCGAACTACCGAATTCTATATCTGCTACATCTTTTAAGCGCAGTATCTCGCCATCCGTGTTCGATTTGAGTACGATATTTTCATATTGTTCCTTTGTGGTAAACCTACCGGAGTATTTCAATACATATTCAAATGACTGAGACCTTTTACCGGATGCTTCACCTGTTTTACCGGGGGATGCTTCAAGACTTTGTGAGCTCAAGGCCTCCATCACTTCTTCAGCAGAAATTTTATAGGCTAACATACGGTCAGGCTTCAACCAAATGCGCATGGCATATTCGCGGTTACCTAGAATGTCTGCATATCCAACGCCATTCACACGTTTTAGCTCTGAAAGAATGTTGATGTCGGCAAAGTTGAAAAGGAATTTCTGGTCAGCATTCGGATCCGTGCTGTAAAGGTTCACATACATCAGCATGTTCGATTCTTCGCGGGATATTTTCACTCCTTCGCGAACAACCAGTGGTGGCAGTTTGTTCACCACAGATGCCACGCGGTTTTGAACGTTGAGCGCCGCCTGGTTAGGGTCGGTACCGAGATTGAATACGACCTGTATGGTACCTTCACCATCATTACCTGCGTCAGATGTCATATACTTCATGCCGGGTACGCCGTTGAGCGCCCTTTCCAGGGGAATGACCACAGACTTGATCATAAGCTCATTGTTGGCACCGGGGTAATCGGCCACCACATTTACCTTTGGAGGAGATATGGATGGGAACTGGGTGACAGGCAAATTGCTGATAGCAAGGCCACCCAGGAAAACTATAAGCAGCGAAATCACGATAGATAGTACCGGACGCTGTATAAATCTATTAAACATTGATTTTTTCTGTTTGAGTAAACTATTCGGCTTTTAAGCGTAAATGTGCAACTACGGCATTAGGACTTTGATAGTCTGCCAGGATCTTGTCATCATCTTTTATTTTCTGAACACCTTCCAACAATATTCTATCCTGGGCAGAAATGCCGGTGTTTACTACATACAAATCGGGCATGGATCCACTAATGGTAATTTCCCTTGAGTGTGCTACATTATTTTTGTCTATCACAAAAACATATTTCTTATCCTGTATCTCATAAGTAGCTTTTTGCGGGATGATCAAGGCATTTTTCAAAGGAATGGTCATTCTTACTTTTCCGGTTTCGCCGTTTCTGAGTAATTTATCCGGGTTAGGGAATTTTGCCCTGAAGGCGATATTGCCTGTTTCATTGTTGAATTCACCTTCGATATTAACCACGTGGCCGGGCTGATTGTACATTTCTCCATTGGCAAGCATCAGTGATACGCTCTCTTTACTATTATTTGCATTATTCGATTTGTATCCCAAATACTCTGTTTCAGTTACATTGTAGTAGGCATACACTTCCTTGTTATTCGACAAAGAAGTCAACAAAGTGCCTTCATCAATGAGACTTCCCACTTTAAAACGTATCCTGTCGATGACACCATCGAAAGGTGCCTTTATTGTTGTGAAGGACACAAAAAGTGAGGCGCGTGCCAACTCTGCTTTGGCTTTGTCGTATTTGGCTTTGGCCAGCGCCAATTCTGTTGGTGACACGATATTTTTATCGGACAGTGTTTTTACGTTCAGCATTTCCAGCTCAGCCGTTTTTGCTTCAGCACTTTCTTTTTGCAATTCTGCCTCGTATTCTTTAGGCATTATTTTAAAGAGTACCTGGCCTGCTTTTACCTGCTGGCCTTCATCCACGTTTATTGAAGAGATATAGCCTTTGACCATAGCGCGTATCTCAATATTCTGGAGCGACTGCACCTGGGCTACATAGTCCTTTGTAAAGGAGGTATCTATTACGAGAGGGCTGGTAATGGCGAATTTTTCTTTTTTGTTTTCTTCCTCTTTTTTGGTGGTACAAGCTGTAAAACATACTACAGCACATAGGCTAACGAGCCATGTCATTTTGTTCATACAATAATTATTTTCAGAAAATTTGCCGCCTTGCGCGGCGAAGTATTAATGAGTTTGTTGAATAATCTGCCGATTTCTCGGTGAAGACAGCTCCAACATCATGGAAAATTTAGAAAGCAATGATGTGATTAGGCATCAATGCTTTATCTAAAGATCAGACTCTCAGCGTCCCAAGTGTAATGAGACTGATACGCGAAAAATGAGGTAAGTACTTTACCGGCTGTATCCTGTTGCGAAATTTACAGGAAAAGGGGTAACCGGAATATGAATGTGATTGAAAAGAGTTTGCGTGGAAGAATGTGTTTTTCTCAAAAGATTTTCTTTCGTCGGAATCATCTGAATTATTATAATCTTCTACTTCTGTAAGTTCGATATCGAGATTTGCGCGCTCACTTTGTACATCATGAAATAGAGCGGAAATGTTACATTCATTATTCGTGAGATTGCGAATAGCTGTTATATCCAGTGAGTAGGAGATCACCGGTAACAACAGGGCTAAGACAATACCAAATAAGAATATTCTTTTCATTATGCGGGCCAAAGGTATATTAGATTTCTTCACACATACCCCATTAACTTCGATTTAACATTTTTTTATTTCATCAAATGTTCATTAATAGATGGATATAAGCTCAGTCCTCCTGGTGCTGGGTAGTTTCAAACCATGGAAAAGAGTCAGCATTTTTGCCATGCTCCCAATAGAATTTAGTACGTGGTTTATTATAATTCCCCACCTCGTTCATTGTTTCCGCATCATAAAGGCGGCCGTTTACCATGGTGTACTTTATGGTTTCCGTATTGTAAATATTGTCCAATGGGTTTTTGTCCATAACCAGCAGGTCGGCCAGCTTGCCAACTTTGAGCGTACCGACATAGGTATCTAGGCCAAGGCTTTTGGCACTATTAATTGTTGCTGTCCTTAGTGCTTCCATAGGCGACATACCTCCTTGGGTCATCATCCAGATCTCCCAGTGTGCGCCCAGCCCTTGCAGTTGTCCATGTGCACCCATATTGATAGTAACACCTGAATCACTTAGTTTTTTCAGGCTTTTTGACACCAGGATATGCCCATTCTCATATTCTTCCTCCGGAGCCATAGTGCGATGACGGCTGCGTGTGTCTATCACCGGGCGGGGCGTGAAGCGGAGCAAGCGTTCCTTTTCCCACACGTTGGTGTGCTGGTACCAATAGTATTCGCCTGACAGCCCACCGTACGACACAATGAGGGTAGGGGTATTCGCAGTCCCCGAGTTTTTCCAAAGTTGCACCACATCATTGTATAAAGGGGCTATGGGGATATTATGTTCTATAGTTGTGTGTCCGTCCAGTATCATGCTCAGGTTATGATAAAAGAAAGAACCTCCTTCCGGCACTACTTCCATTTTTAGTTCGCGGGCTGCCTCTATGATCATTTGTCTTTGCTCACGGCGGGGCTGGTTGTAGCTCTTTACGCTAAATGCACCGAATGCTTTGGTGCGTATCAATGCACTTTTAGCATCGTCAATAGAGTTAATGATCGCCTTAAAATCGCCATCTGCACCGTACAGAATGGTACCCGTTGAAAACACCCGCGGGCCAACCATCATGCCTGCTTTTACCAGCTCACTTTGTGCAAACACAAATTCACTGTTGGCAGAGGGGTCGTGCATTGTGGTGACGCCGTAAGCTAGGTTGGCATAGTAAGGCCAGTGTTTTTCGGGCACTATCCCCGAATTGAAGTGATTGCCATGTGCATGTGCATCAATAAAACCCGGCATTATAGTTTTTCCGCTGCAATCTATTTGTTTAGCTTTCGCCGGTATTGCAACTTGTCCTGTTTTTCCGACAGCCTTGATGAGGTTTCCTTCCACTATGATCGTTCCGTTTTCGATCACACCGTTACTTTCCATGGTAATAATTCGCGCATTGGTAAATGCCAGCAGCCCTTTGGGTTTATCTGTGTTTGCTTTAAGATCAATAGTGATTCCCTGTGCGGGAATGGTAAATGTGGAATCAGGTTTGCCACCTACAAACTGAAAGAGATCCTGTAAGTTGATGGTGTAATATTGACTGCCTAATGTATAGTGCAGCATATCGCTGTTGTTGCTCCAGTGCAGGTTAAGTCCCGCGTCTTTTGAAACACGTCGTACAGGGAAGTCAGTTGAGTCTCCACTTATGTTAATAGGTCTGCCAGTATGAGGGAATGCTGCAATATAAACCTGGTGCAGGTTTACATAGGCGATCCATTCTTCGTCTGGCGAGACGGTAAATTGCTTTGCATACGCTGTTTTAAAAATGGTATGTTCATCGCTACCATCTATTTTGCAAGAGTTGAACGTCTTCTCAATTCCTCCTCCTGATTGATAGTATATACGAGTGTCATCTTTACTAAATGCAGGACTTTCTCCTTTATCTGTTACAAATTCTTCTTTGCCGCCGTTGACAGGCATTACGTAAAGGCCGGGCTTTGAGGTATAGGCCGGGCCGAGCGTATTACTGCTGCCTTCTCTTTCATATACCAGCCATTTGCCGTTGTGGGCAACTGAAGGTGTGCGGTAGATGCCTTTTTTGGTACTTATCTTTTCCGGTGTGCCACCCGTAGTTTTTATTTTGCAGATACTTCCCGCTTCGCTATCATTCCACGAAACGTAAACTATGTGTTTGCCATCGGGAGTAAAAGCTGGATCATACTCGTATTCCGCTGAACCGGTGATACGCATAAGTTTACCGGCCGGCAATTCTTTTTTGTATAAATGTCCTAGTGCACTAAATACCATCCATTTGCCGTTGGGTGATGTGACAGCCTGGCGTATTACGTTCACATTGAACTCGTCCTGGTCGATATCTTGCCTAAAGCGTACAGCCTCTGTTATCTGTTGTTTTACGTCGCAGCTAAAAGGTATTTCTTCTGCCATGTTCGCTCCTGACACATCTACTTTCCTGATTTTTCCTCCTGCCCATATCACTATATTCTTATCATCCGGCATCCATGAAAACCCGGTATAAATACCAAAAGTGGTCCATGCTTCTTGCTGATCTTTTGAGAGTTTGTCGTAGATAGGCCATTCTTCCCCGGTTTTCAGATTTCTGAGGTATAAAACAGTTTTTGTTCTAACCCTTTTTACAAAGGCGAGCAATTTGCCATTGTGTGATACTTGGGGACGCACCGCTCCGCCGGGTCCACCGGTCACATTTTCAACAGTACCTTTTTCCCTGTCAAACCTTTTAATGACGAATATCTGCTCGTTGGGGTTCTTATTATATTGGAAGAATCCGCCGGGATACATATCCTCGCTAAAATATACGTAACGTCCGTTTGGAGATACACAAGGCTCATTCACATCCTGCTGATCATTTTTCTTTACCGTGAGTTGTAAGCCATTGCCGCCGTTGATATGATACATCCACATTTCTCCGGCTCCGAGCGAACGTGTGGAAGTAAAATGTTTGCGTGCTACGATGTATTTGCTATCGGGGGTCCATACGGCGTTATTCAGCAATCTGAAATTCTCTTTAGTCACTTGTTTAGCATTACCGCCGTCTCGATCCATGATCCAAATATTATCGCCACCGCCTGCATCAGAGGTAAAAGATATCTTTTTGCCATCGGGACTGAAACGAGGCTGCTCTTCCATGGCTTTGCCCTGCCGAAGTACTTTTGCCTTTCCGCCTGTTATTGGCATCACATAGATATCACCAAGCAGGTCGAACACCAGTTCATTACCATCTGGTGAAACGTCAACATTCATCCAGGTGCCCTCATCTACCGTAAATGAGACTTCCTTTTGCGGTCCGCCGGGTTTTTCAACATCCCATTTCTTTTTATCGCCGGCAAATACATTGGCATTGATAAGCAATAAAGATGCTAACAGTAGTCTGTTGACCATAATGTGTGATTTGTGCTAAAGATAGAAAAGCAAATTAGAGTATGGAAAATGCCCGGGTTTATTATCGGGGTAAAAACTAGGTGAAATTGACATGAGAGGCATCAAATCTCTGGATAACAACATAGCATGCTATCATCACGCCTATGGAAAAAAGAACAACTCCTAAAGCATATATAGGCGTTAGCTCAATGGCATCATCCTGCTTTTCCTTGCGTATGACCAATAGGCGGTTTTGTATTTTACGCATGGTATCAACTTTCTCACGCACCGCGTCCATTAGCTGCTTTCCCATGACGAGGTATGCTCTTTTTTCACTAACACCACCGGTGTAGTAGTCAGAAGCATTCATGGTACTCACGAGTACAGCAAATCTTTTAGTAACCAAATCGCGAAGGATCTTCGTGTTATTGGATTGTTCAGGGTCGTTTACACACAGTGCCTCGATCTCTGATATTTTACGAAAAACTCTGACGTATGCCGAATCATAATGCTCCAGGAAAAGGCTGTCTTTGGTAATGAGAAACCCCCGCTGCTCGGATTCTGCATCTCGTAGATTTGAAATCGTTTGTTCCAGTTTCAGTTTAATATCCATCGTGTTTTGCACTTTGGTATATGCATCTTCAAGAATAGATATACGATAATAGAAAAACAGGCTGCACGCTAATAGCGATACCAGGTAGATAATGAATATCATGTTAGTATACCTAATATGTTTTTTCTGGATGCGCAAGCATTATTCTGTTTAAACTAAAAATAACGGGCTACTAATTAAAGAATTTATAACTATAAATGCAATTCTGCTGAAAAATAAAAGGAGAAATGCGCATAAAAAAACGCAAGAACCCTGCTCCATGCCGGCTATTTGATTGCCCAATAGCCGAGTGCAACCCAGATCAATCCTTTAATAAGGAAGAATAGAAAGCCCCAAAAGCCAAGTCTTTTTAGCCATAAAATAAGCTTGCTATTGTTTTTTGCAGTTGACATCAACCGGTATTTTTACTTTTGGATTACAAAGGTCAGCAAAACATTGTCATGCGATTGTCAATTCGAGGTTTATTACCGGCGCATTAAAAATTATGTTGATGTGGAGTTTTTATTAAAATGTATTTTATTTGGAAAAGTTTTCAGAAGGGATTGGATAAAGAACAAAATATAAATAAAGTTTATTCATTATTGGTCAGGCTTGTTATAGTTATGATACTGTGCTGTAATGCGGGATATGTGCTATGGTTTGCGGCGAGGCAGGTTTGTCATAATTATGTGCGCCAAGATAACGGCGTGATCAGGGATTCTATTATTATTAGTAAAGCTGACTTTGAAAACAGATCGATCGTTAAATGGATTGAAAAGGACGAGATAAGCTACGAGGGGAAAATGTTTGATATAAAGTACCAGCACGATGAAGATGGCATTATTGTGTTATATGGTACCTATGACAGCATTGATAGTGCATGGATAGACTGGTTAAGTAAATTGACAGATGACGGGAGCGATGAATCCGTCAAATGGGATCAGATTTTTACATCGGTCTTTGATACACTTGCGCCGGAGGTGCATTTAACGCAGCATATTTCACCATATACTATAGCCGTACAAAATCCGGCAATAGTCTCTTTTTTGCCTTCACAGTTTACAGCCTTCTTGTTCAGGCCTCCTTGCGCGCCTTCCCTAGAAATATAGATCAACAAACCAGACCGTTATTAACCGGTCTATTATTTTAATTCATTAAACACACATATGCAAAGGAAGATACTTGCTTGCCTGGTATTATCAGGCTTAACAACATTCGTATACGCACAAAAAGACTCCAGCAGTTCGTCGATCAAGCTGGATGAATTTGTCTATTCAGCCAATAAATTCAAAGAAAATAAGAAAAATATAGTTCAGGATATTAAAACCATACAAAAGAAAGAAATAGAATGGGCTATGCCCCCAACGACAGCCAATTTGCTGGAGCAGACCGGTAATGTTTTTATACAACGCAGCCAAGCGGGCGGCGGTAGTGCTGTTATGCATGGATTTGAGGCGAGCAGGGTATTAATGGTAATAGATGGTGTGCGTATGAACAATGCTATCTATCGCACCGGCCATTTACAAAACATTATAACGGTGGATAACAATTTGCTTGACAGGGTGGAGCTGCTTTATGGCCCGGCCTCAACACTGTATGGAAGTGATGCATTGGGTGGGGTAATTTCATTTACCACCAAACAACCGAAGGTTAGCGGCAATAAGAGTAGCATCTTTAAGGTGAATGCGATGACAAGGTATAGTACTGCTAATAACGAGCAGACAGGGCATGTGGATTTCAATATAGGGCTCAAAAATATCGCATTCCTCACTTCTGTCACCTATAGCGATTTTGGTGACGTGAGACAGGGGGATTTTCGTAATCCGTATTATGATAGCTTTGGCAAGCGATATCAGTATGTACAGCGTATCAATGGTGTAGATTCTATCATGACCAATGATGATGCTAACGTACAAAAGCAAAGTGCGTATACACAGGTAGATATCATGGAGAAGATCTTTTTTCGTCAAAATGATCATATCACACATACGCTCAACCTACAGTATTCAAACAGCAGCGATATCCCCCGTTATGACCGCCTGACAGATATTCGTTCGGGTAAGTTGCGCTATGCGGAATGGTATTATGGACCCCAGCTGAGATTTATGGGCTCTTACCAGTTCAACGCGTTTGACCTGCATGGATTCTTTAATGAAATGAAGGCTAGTCTCAATTATCAAACAATTGAGGAAAGCAGGCATCAACGAGACTTAAACAAAACTGGCCGTCAAAACAGGATAGAAAAAGTAGGTGTAATAGGGTATAATGTTGATCTCAGGAAAATGATGAAAAAACATGAGCTGACGATAGGTACCGATGGTCAATTCAACAATGTAAATTCATCCGCGCATACTACTAATATCGTTACCGGCGATGAAGCGCCGTTGGATACACGCTATCCCGATGGAGGAAGTACAATGAATTACCTGGCATTATACGCACAGCATATTTTCAAGATAGTGGACAATAAACTGGTACTTAACGATGGGTTGCGCCTGAGCTATACTAGCCTTAATGCGACATTCAATGATAAAACCTTCTATCCTTTTCCTTATAATTCAGCGTCTCAAGAAAATACCGCATGGAGTGGCAACCTTGGTTTAATATATATGCCTGCAAAACGTTGGAGATTTGTCCTTAATGGATCGACAGGTTTCCGTGCACCTAACGTAGATGATATGGCAAAGGTATTTGAATCGGCAGGTGGCGCTACACTCGTTGTGCCCAATCCAAACCTAAAACCTGAGTATACTTATAATCTTGATCTGGGTATTAATTATACTGCAAATAACGTGTTGAAAATAGAGGCCAATGGTTTCTATACCTGGCTAAAAGATGCAATTGTTACAGATAAATTTACATTGAACGGTATGGATTCAGTCATTTACAACAGTAAAACCACTGCCGTAGTAGCTAGCCAGAACAAAGCAAAAGCCTATGTATATGGTTTTAACACTGGTTTGACTGCTAATCTTACACAACAGGTGACTTTCTATACAGTCGTGAATTTTACTTTGGGTAGGTATTATGGTGCTAAGGGTGTTGAAGTTCCCCTGGATCACATCGCCCCGGTATTCGGAAAAACCAGCCTGATGTATCATCACAAACGCTTCAATAGCGAGGTGTATGCCATTTACAATGGATGGAAGCGCCTGCAGGATTATAGCCCTTCCGGCGAGGATAATCTGGTATATGCCACGCCTAAGGGAATGCCATCGTGGTACACGCTGAACCTGCGATTGGGTTACAAGGTTTCGAAGAATCTTGGCGTACAAGCTGCTCTCGAAAATATATTGGATTATAATTACCGTCCTTTTGCTTCGGGAATTAGTTCACCTGGACGCAATTTCGTATTGACACTTAGGGGTAGTTTATAACTATCTTATCTGGTTAGTAAAACAGGGGCTGTAATTCCAACAGCCCCTGTTTTCACTAATGGCTGAGATGAAGCCAATGGCTCCGAATTTAATGGACAACATCAATATGAGTATCAGGTGAAAATTTACGAACTGTAACCTGAAAATATTTATATCTTCATTTTATGAGGCGTTATATTGGTCTCTTAACGGGACTCATAGCATTCATCTTAATGCTTTGGCTTAATCCTTTAGGTCTAGCTCCCGCTGCGGCTAAGGTGTTGGCCATAGCTGCGCTTATGATATCATGGTGGGTAATGGAAGCATTGCCTATGCCGGTGGTCGCTTTATTGCCGCTTATTTTGTTTCCTTTGATGGGTGTTGCCAAAATGGACGAAGCAGCAAATCCCTATGCCAATCCTGTTATTTTTTTGTTCATGGGTGGGTTTATGATAGGGCTTGCCATTGAAAAGTGGGGGTTACACAAGCGAATTGCATTATCTATTGTAAAATTCACCGGCACCAGGGGCGATAGGATAGTGCTTGGGTTTATATTATCGACCGGGATGCTGAGTATGTGGCTGAGTAATACTGCCACTACCATGATGATGTACCCGATAGCTATGAGCGTTATCAATGTTATGGAAGAGCACCATGATGGTGAGGGTAATATTCATAATCTTGGAGTATGCCTTTTATTAGCCATTGCATACGCCAGTAATTTTGGAGGTATTGCTACTATTATCGGTACGCCGCCTAATGTTGCCTATGTAGCTTTTCTAGAAAAGCACAACGGTTATACTTTTGAATTTGTGGACTGGATGAAGCTATGCTTGCCGATCTCAGTAATATTATTGGTTGCCTTGTATTTTGTAATGACCAAGTGGTTGTATCCCACAAACATCTCGGGAACTACTGCCAGGGAAGTGATAAAAAGGGAGTTGGCCCAGATGGGAAAATTAACGCGCCCGGAAAAAGGTGTATTATCTGTTTTTGTTTTAACAGCTATCCTCTGGATATCAAAAGATATTATTAATACAAGCCAGGCCCTGGTAAAACTGGACGATACGATGATTGCTGTATTCGGCGCGTTCTTATTATTCGTGATACCGGCTCACTCATCTCCTAATGATAAAAAGCAATTATTAGAATGGAAGGATACGGAAAAGATGTCATGGGGTATACTCTTGCTGTTTGGTGGGGGTATTTCGTTGGCCAACCAGCTCGAAAAAGCAGGGCTAATACAAAGTCTTGGTGAGTGGATCGCAGGTTTTACGAGTGGGGGACTGATGCTTGTATTTATGGTGGCTTTAGTTTCCATTTTTATCAGTGAAGTAATGAGCAATGTAGCTCAGGTTATCGTATTTGCGCCAGTGATCGCGGGTATTGCGGAAGCACTGAAGGTAGATCCGCTTCAACTTGGAATGGCGATGACCTTGAGTGCCAGTTGCGCAGGAATGTTACCAATGGGGACACCCCCAAATGCAATAGTGTTTGCAAGTGGTAAATTAAAATTAAGACATATGACCACTACGGGCTTTATTATGAATGTAATCTCAGCGTTGCTGATCACTGCGTTTTGTTGGTTTTTGCTTCCTTCGCTGGTGAAGGCAATTCACTAGGAATTTACTTCAATATCAGAACCCGGCTCTAACCTTATGTGAGGAGTCATGCGCTGCTCTTCGATAGCCTTTTCCCAGTCTTTGTAATTGAGTACAGAGAATTTTGCTGTATCATACTGAAGATAATTGACCGCGAGAATATTATGGTCTGTGAGTAAGGTTTCGTTAGCTATTGAATTGACAGTGTCGAGGTGGATAGAAATAGCCGGTTTTTTTGCGTCATTTAATAAGAATACTAAATGCTTTGATGTAAGAATTAGCCGACCTGATTGCATAATGGCCGCTGAATCCACCCATATTGCCGGTTGTTCCTTGGCAATATGTTCTCCCTGAAGTTTTTCTCTTATCGTCGCTTCCATACCCTCTGATTTTAATAATATAAAGATACAATTAATCTATTCCACCTTTCTGTTTTATATAATCTTTTGGAGTGGTACCGGAGGGTTTTAAGAGGCGTACCATTTGTAGTAATACGCTCAGTAGTATCAAAGCCATGCCAGCAAAGAAACCAGTATGCAGTTGATTATTCTCTTCATATATGAGGAAGGCGAGTATGATGCCATAAACCGGCTCCAGGTTTACGCTTAAGGTAGCCGTGAACGAGGAAATGTATTTCAATGCGTTAAGCGCCAGCGACTGAGCCCATACCGTGCAGCAGAGGCTGAGAACAATTAACCAAAGCCAGTCCAGGGTTTGAGGCAACAAAATGGTATCCCGGGCGTAATAGATTTGTAATGGCATTAACAAAGAAACAAACGCCCACCCGGTTGCCATTTCGTAAAACACCATGGTACGAGAAGGGTATTTATGAGCAATGCGCTTATTGAGAACAGTAAACAGAGCTGCAAGTAAGGCCGCTATAATGCCTGCCACTATACCTTTTACGTAAAGCTGTTGAAACTGGTAGATAAGGTACATACCAGCCAGGGCCACAATGCCCAATAGCAGCTCAAGGGGGTCATATTTGCTTTTATGTATTAGTTTATTGAATATAGTGGTGAAGACTGGTGTTGTGGAAAGGCAAACAAGCGCAATAGAGGCATTGGCGAACTTGATAGAGCCATAAAAGGCTACCCAATGTAATGCCATCAGGAAGCCTACCAAAGCCAATTGCTTCATGTCACCTTTTTTGATCTTAACCCATTGTTTACGATAGGTCAAAATAACAGCCATAAAAACCGCGGTAAGTAGCATGCGATACCAAACCAATACAGGGGCACTTAAGGTGATAGCTTTGCCTAAAACTCCGGTAAAGCCCCATAAAAGCACAGCTATATGTATCTGTAATAATGCTTTTCTCATAGAAATGACGGGTGCAAAAGTATTATAAAATCTTGCGTATTATATTTTCTTTTTCAGCCAAAAAAATATGCTTGTATTTGAATCAAATAACTAGTTTTGTTTGTTTTTATTAAGTAGAAAAAAATATCGTTTACGCTGCTGCATTGTTCAATAAATGAATAATACTTATACTGATCTCGTCAAGCAGACATTTGATTTCCCGCAGGAAGGATTTAATGTTAAAGATAATTCGCTGTTTTTCAATGATGTTGATATAAAAAAGCTCATTGATAAATATGGCACTCCCTTTAAAGTGACTTATCTGCCCAAAATAGGGATGCAGATAAATAAGGCGAAGAAGATGTTTAAGGATGCGATCAAAAAGCATCGGTACGATGGTAAGTATTTTTATTGTTACTGTACCAAAAGTTCCCACTTCTCATTTATCGTAGAAGAGACATTGAAGCATGGTGTGCATCTTGAAACGTCTTTCGCATATGATATCGAGATCGTGAAACAGCTATACAAACGGCGCAAGATCAACAAAGAAACCTATATCATTTGCAATGGGTTTAAGACAAAGGCTTATACCCGGAATATTGCACGGCTAATAAACGACGGATTCAAGAATGTAGTTCCGATATTGGACAATAAGAATGAATTTGATGATTATAAACGCCTCATACGCTCGGCAGATCCGGTAAATATTGGTATCCGTATTGCCAGTGAGGAAGAACCAGCTTTTGATTTTTATACGTCAAGGTTAGGTATTCGCAGCAGAGATGTTTTAGAGTTTTATATCGACAAGATAAAGGGTAATCCTAAGTTCCGCCTGAAAATGCTCCATTTCTTTATGAATAAAGGCATAAAGGACGATGTGTATTACTGGAGTGAGTTGAATAAAGTAGTAAATATCTATTGCCAGTTAAAAAAGATATGTCCCGAACTGGACGGTTTAAATATCGGCGGTGGATTCCCCATCAAGCATTCATTGGGGTTTGACTACGACTATAACTACATGGTCAGTGAAATAATTCTGAACATTAAAAAAGTTTGCAAGAAGAATAAAGTAGACGTGCCTGATATATATACGGAGTTCGGCTCATTTACAGTGGGGGAGAGTGGCGCTGTTGTTTACAGTGTGCTGGATGAGAAAATGCAAAATGACCGTGAGATATGGTACATGATAGATAGCTCATTCATTACCACTTTGCCCGACACCTGGGGTATAGGAGAAAAGTTCCTTATGTTGCCTATCAATAAATGGGACGATGAATACCAAGAGGTCCATTTAGGTGGGCTGACCTGTGATAGTCATGATTTTTATACTTCCGAGGAGCATATCAATGCAGTATTCTTACCAAAGCTGGATAAGACCAAAGGCGCTGATCCATTGTATATTGGTTTCTTCCATACCGGAGCCTACCAGGACCAGCTTGCAGGTTACGGAGGTATCAAGCATTGTATGATACCCTCACCCAAACACGTCGTGGTTGAGTATGATAAAAATGGTGAGCTGGAGGACTGGTTATATGCCAAGGAGCAGACCGCTCAAAGCATGCTGAAGATATTAGGATACGTAAGGTAGACGGTGTTATTCGCCTGCTTTCAGGTAATTTGTAGTTAACGTCCTTGCCCAATAGCGCGGAACATCATATTCTGTTTGCAGAAATGCAACTACATCATTCGACTTTTTATCAGCCGTGCCAAATTTATCAAGTATCTTTTTCCATTCGGCTATTTTCTTGCCTGTCTTTTCAATCACTTGCTGGTCTGTCACATTCCAATAATCTGATCTCATATCTTTGGTTTAGGGCATAAAAATAAGCGAAGTAATGAATACTTCGCTTATAGCTTACTCCTTATGCTCTTCTGTCAAATCAAGCTACTTTTATCTCTTGTGTCGTTGGCTCAGCTAGTTCTTTTTTGGGAAGGCTGATGTTCAGTATGCCATTTTCATATTTGGCATTGATACCCGCCTGGTCAATTTTTTCATTCAGCGTAAAGCTCCTTTTGAAAGAACGGAAATGATACTCGTTTCTGATCCATTTTTCATTTTCCTGTTTTGCTTCTTCTTTCTGGTCAAAAGAAATGGTCAGGATATTTTTGTCAAGGCTTAGTTTAAAGTCTTCTTTGGTCAAGCCCGGAGCAATAACAGAAAGCTCATAGTTCTTGTCAAGTTCTTTTACATTCACCGGGATAGCGACGTATTCGCTTTTGTCGTCATAAAAAGCTTTGAAGCCATTATTAAAAATGTCTTCCATAAGGCCACCTACTATGCGTGGCATGGTTGCGAAATTTGATTTGTTGTAATACATACGTTTAAGTTTTTAAAGTTTAAGTACGTATTCATCCAATCAAACCAAGTACCAACTGGATTATTGTGTCATTTTGACTGATTTAAGATCATGTTAATGACAAAAGGTCATAAAGTGCTATTTTTCATAAGACAGAATTACTCTTCGGGGAATCGCTAAGATACTGGACTACTACACATAATATATTATTTGTATGTGTAAATAAGTGAACTCTCTAGTAGAATTGAGAATTTTATAACATGTATTATTGAAAAATTAATTTCAAAATCCCGAACCTTTTTCTGATATTTGCTATGCTTACGATGGGTTAGTAAGTACAGTCCTATCCCGATTTACTTAGGTATATCGGGATTTCTTTTTGCTATTTATTGAGCACTTCCTGCAAATAATCATCTACGTTACTAAATAAGAAATCAGGATATTCATTACTGAATTTCATCTTTACAAAGCCTCCGATAAGAGGTCTTGCAGCAGGTTGATTTAGCTCAGCAGTGCTGATAGGTATCAAGTCATATTGAGCGTTGGGGAAATATTTCAATACGCGAAGTGCTAGTTCCACACGATTGACATAATCGGTGCTCGCTATATGATAAATCCCTTTTTTATTGTCTCGTAGTAAGACGAACATCGCTCGCGCAATATCCCAGGCGTTGGCTGGTGTTGCATATTGGTCGTATGGAAGTTTTAAGGTGAGCTTTTGATCATTCTTACACTGGTCAATAATGCGCGCTATGAAGTTCTTCCCACGAGCTTCATTGCCGTATACGTTCGTAACACGAAGTACAAGTGTGTCATTTAATTCGTCTAATGACATTTGCTCGCCCTGTAATTTATGACGCGCGTAAACGCTTAGAGGATTTACCCGCGCGTCTTCGCGATAAGGGCCATTCACACCATCAAATACATAGTCTGTTGATATGTAAACAAACCTTGCATCACACTGCTTGGCCAGGTCTATCAGGTTCTTGGTACTCTGCACCGTTTTCTGATAACTTTCCTCTTCATGTGTTTCGCAGTAGTCAACATGTGTCAAAGCACCACAATGAACTATAACATCGGGTTTATATGCAATTACATCAAAATTCTTAGCGTCATTTGGCTCCAGGGTATTATAGAATACGGTACCGGGTAATTCATATGAAAAATAAGAGCCGGTTACTTCCCAGCCCTGTTCGCTAAAATGTTTCATGCAATTACTGCCTACTAATCCCGATGCACCTGCTATAAAAACTCTCATGACTTAAATATTGAACTAAAAATACAAAAGCCACCCAAAGGATGGCTTTTGCTGGTTAAAATATAATTTAAGCAACCGCCTCTGCAGTGGCGCTAATGTTTGGCATTTCTTGTGGATACAGTTTGTTCACCACTTTGTCACGCAATTCACCGAATGCTTTCAATGTAGTATCAATATCCTCGTCGGTGTGCGCTGCCGTTGGTATCAGGCGCAGGATGATCTGTCCTTTAGGTATTACCGGGTAAACAACTACTGAACAGAAAATATGGTAGTTCTCGCGCATGTCATAGATAAGCTGTACCGCATCAAACAATCCACCTTTCATATGCACCGGTGTAACAGGGGTATTAGTCGTGCCAATGTCAAAGCCCATTTCTCTCAATCCACCTTGCAACCTGTTCACATTATGCCATAGTTTCGCTTTAAGCTCAGGTTTAGTTCGGAGCAATTCCAAACGCTTGATATTGCCAATGACGATAGCCAAAGGCAAAGATTTAGCGAATACCTGAGAACGCATATTGTAACGGAGGAAGGTCAGTACTTTCTTGTCAGCTGCAAGGAAACCACCTATGCTCGCCATTGATTTGGCAAAAGTAGAGAAGTAGATGTCAATACCATCCATACAGCCTTGCTCTTCGCCAACACCTGCGCCTGTAGCACCCATGGTACCGAAGCCATGAGCATCATCCACAAATAAGCGGAACTCATATTTGCTCTTCAGTGCAGCTATTTCTTTAATGGCTCCCTGGTTACCCGACATGCCAAATACACCTTCTGTTATCACAAGTATGCCGCCACCTGTTGTCGCTGCCATTTCTGTAGCACGTTGCAATTGTTTTTCGCAATCTTCTACGTTGTTATGCTTGTACACATAGCGGTGACCGGGATGCATACGTAAACCATCAATGATACATGCATGACTCTCTGCATCATAAACGATCACATCGCGACGGCTCACTAAGCTATCAATTGCAGATACCATACCTTGGTAACCATAGTTGAATAACATGGTATCTTCTTTGCCTACAAATTCTGCAAGTGACTTTTCCAATTGTTCGTGGTAGTTTGAGTTACCACTCATCATACGTGCACCCATAGGGTAGGCAAGTCCGTATTGTTCCGTAGCATCTTTATCTGCTTTGCGCACTTCCGGATGGTTCGCTAAGCCCAGATAGTTGTTCAGGCTCCACACGATCTTTTCCTGTCCGCGAAATTTCATACGATTACCTATTTCACCTTCCAGTTTAGGGAAGGCAAAATATCCCGGTGCTTTTTCAGCATAATCTCCAATAGGTCCAAGCTTTGATTCGAATTTGGCAAATAAGTCCATAATATTCAGATGATTATTTTATCTATAATTTGTGTGCAAAAATAAAAAAAATATAGCTGCCTTTATTGTCTATAATATGCATTTTTGTATCATAATCTCATTTTAATGAAGCGGTTATTAGCATTTTTTCTCTTTTGTTTGTCCTTTTCAGTTGTTTTTGCCCAATCTGCCGCTGTCCCAAGGCCTAAATTGGTTGTAGGTATAGTAATTGATCAGATGCGTTGGGACTATCTTTATCGCTATTATGAGCGCTACGGCGAAGGTGGTTTTAAACGCTTGATGAATAAAGGCTTCAACTGCCAGAATACCATGATCAACTATGTTCCCACTTACACAGCGCCCGGGCATGCATCGATCTACACAGGAGCCACACCCGGTATTCATGGTATAGTAGCTAATGACTGGGTGGAGAACCAAACGGGTGAGCATGTGTATTGTACGGAGGATAAACTGGCAAGAGCAGTGGGCGGTACAAGTAAAAATGGTAGTATGAGCCCCCGCAATTTATTGACCACTACCATTACTGACGAATTGAAACTGGCTACCAATATGCGTTCCAAAGTATATAGTATCTCGCTCAAGGATAGGTCTAGTATACTCCCGGGCGGTCATACAGCGGATGGCGCATACTGGTTTGATGATAGCACGGGTGGCTTTATGAGCAGCAGTTTCTACGGTAAGGAATTGCCATCTTGGGTTGTCGCTTATAACAATAAACGGTATTCGGATAGTTTTGCAAATAAGAAATGGGAAACCTTATACCCGTTGTCAACATACATACAAAGCACTCCAGATAATACACCGTACGAAGGAACATTAGCTAAAGGGGAAAAACCTATATTTCCTCATGATTTGAAAGGGGAGAATTATTACAAGCTACGATTCTCGCCTTCAGGCAATACGCTCATTTTCAAAATGGCTAAGGCTTGCATCAAAGCCGAAGAGATGGGTCAAAGAGCAGAAACAGATTTTTTATGCCTTAGCTTTTCTTCACCAGACTACGCAGGTCATAAGTTTGGGCCCAATTCTGTAGAGGTAGAGGATATGTTCCTTCGGCTTGACCGGGAACTTGCAGCCTTCCTTAATTATTTAGATAATAAAATAGGAGAGGGTAATTACACTGTATTCCTCACCGCGGACCACGGAGCTGCTCATAATGCCAGGTACCTGCAAGACAATGGCATACCAGCGGGTAATGTGTCAGAAGATACGATACTGAAACATATCAATGAATGCATTGTGGAGCACGCCACCGAAAATTCGCGAGTGGAAAATTTTCTCAACTGCCAGATTTATCTACCTCATGACAGGACAGTAGAATACGATCATGCAAGAATATACCAGAAAATGCGCCTCTTCGAATGTTTGAAGCGCCAGCCTGAAATAATGTACGCCATCGACCTGGAAGAAGAAAAGCGCGACGCTACCGTTCCTGAACCCATCCATACAATGGTAATGAATGGATATAATCCGCAGCGCAGTGGCTGCATGCAGCTAATTCTTAGTGCGGGGTGGTACGATATGGGGAGTAGTACAGGTACCACCCACGGTATGTGGAATCCTTATGATAGTCATATCCCTTTGTTATGGTACGGCTGGGGCATACCGAAGGGCGAAACGCACCGAACTTTGTATAATACAGACATAGCCGCGACCCTCGCTGCCATACTCAATATTCAAATGCCTAGTGGCTGTGTAGGGAATGTAATTACTGAAATAAAGAAATAATTTCCTATTCTTTCATCAGCTTAATGGTTTGCGAGCCCTTTCCGTTATTGCACTTAATGAAATATAATCCTGGCTGATATGAGGACATGTCAATATCCTGTTTTATTCCATTCATTTTGCCATTGTACACCACTGTTCCCATCATGTTTGTTATAGTAATGTCAGCATTGGTAAGTGAAAATGCGGATTCAATCGTAAACAAGTTCCTGGCAGGGTTAGGGAATGTCCTCAAAAAATTGCCTGATGTTTTCTCTATTCCCAAATCTTTAGGTGTTGTTACGGTGTCACATGTCCAGGGCGAATATTGATTGCCGCATTTAGTTCTCACACACAAGTCGTATTTGGTATTAGCCGTAAGTCCATTCACGAAAATCGTGCTGTTGTTTGTTGGGGTAGCGTTAGCAGGAGGTATTGATGGCCACTCTGCTACATAATATTCATACGATTTGTTGCCGGGGACTGAATCCCATGACACGGTCATGTTATTATACCAAACAAAATTAAATTGAATAGCCAGAGGGGCAGGGCAGGGCGGCAATGCTATCCTGAAAGTGTCGCAAGTCCATGACGAATAATAAGGGCTGGCGGTGCACCTGCTGCGTATGCAAAAATCGTAAAGTTGATTGTTAGCAAGTCCGTTAAGGCTGACGCTTGTTGCATTAGTGATAGTTCCGGTCAAAGGTGCTGTCGTATTATGAGGAATTACATAATATTCATATCCTCCTGCACCGCTCAGCGGCTGCCATGAGATTGTTTCGCTGGTAGGCGAACTGCTCGATTTTGAAGTAATAGACGGAGCAACACAGGGTGCCGGCGGACTAACGGATTGGCAGCCTGAAGCCGAGGTGAGAACAGGTGTGTACAAAGCCTTGCCCAAAAGGACATTATCATAGAAGTCATAAATGAAAGCATCTATTGTACCAGTGGTTGTAGTTCCCCACCAATTGTTAGCAACACTAATGTCTGCGGCTGCCGTTACCTTATGATTATAGCTGGTGTTAGCTGAAATACAATTATATTGAACAGTTGAAACCTGGGACGAAGATGTAGGCCCATACTGTAGCCCGATATCGTTGAACGCAACTGTATTCTGATTGACGCTAAGAGTGGCTTGCTGTTGTATTGCCAGACCTGTTGAATTATAAACAATAAGATTGTTCGTAAAACTGCCATTATTGCCGGATATAGATGCTCCCGTAGTACTATTACTCATTATAGTGTTACCTGTAACAACGCCTCCATTGGTCAAACCCACAGTCAAACCAGTTCCATTATAACTAATTGTATTACCTGAAACCATGAATCCATTAGAGGCACTACAGGTTAGTCCCACACCATTGTTGTAGCTGATTGTATTATTGATAATCTTCCAGTTTGTTCCGTTACATTGAATGCCAACATAGTAGCTCTGGGTTACCTCATTACCGATGATCTCGCCGCCACCTGTTCCTCCTGAAATGCCAATTCCCGAGTTGCTATTCATCGTAACCTTATTGTTGAGTATGTATGGATGATTCTGTGGAGCAGAAGCAGCGGGATGAATGTCAATGCCTATCCAGTTATTGATGATCAATGAATTGGATATTTTGGGTGAGCAACCATCCACGTAAATACCAATATTAGAATACTCAACGATACAATAGCGCATGATGCTCGTATCATATTTGCCTTTAGGGCGGAATGTGAGACCCCACCAGTCTTTAGAAGCCGGGGTGGTTTTATTCGACGTAAAAAGGATAGAGTCGGTTACTGTACCCGCTGCTATCATTTTGCCATCTACAAAAAAATAGTATTTACCATTAAATCTGACCTGTACACCGGGTTCTATAGTCAGTGTAACAGCGGAGTCCACAGCTACATCTCCTACTATTATATAAGGACTATTGGCTTCGGTCCAGGTGGTATTGGTAAAAATACCCCCGCTAACGTTAACAGAGGCGATAGATCTGAATGCGATAAACGCGAGAAGGAAGATGAAAATATTTCTCATAACAGGGTTGTTTTTTGTTGACGTAACTACAAGATACAATTTTTTAGCAATAAATTGTTGTCACTTGAAAGTAAAAAATATCGAAGGCCTACGGAAGCTGTCTACTTATTTACTCCTCAGCGTTTGCAGCAAATAATACATTATCTAGTTACTTAGGGAAGTGTGAAATAAAAATATTATCTGCTCAAACAATGTAGTAAGTTACGAAGCAGCCATTTCATTAAACGAACAGCACGTTTGGTGACACGAAATGAAATCGAATGTTTGCAAATTTAGTGTCCGCGAAAAGCGTATTATTCCTTGAGCAGCTTAATGGTTTGTGAGCCTTTTTCCGTAACGCATTTTAGGAAATACATGCCTTCGGGATAAAAAGACATATCAATTGCCTGCTTTGTTCCATTTATCTTTCCGGTGTACAGGGTGGCGCCAAGCAGATTGGTTACTATAATGTCTGCATTATAAAAGGAGACATCTGCTTCTATAGTAAATGAACGTTTAACAGGATTGGGATAGGATCTAATATGGTTGCCGGATATTTTATTGATGCCTTCAGTTGTTGTCGTTATTGTATCACAGATCCAGGCAGAGAAGAGATTTCCGCAATTAGTTCTTACGCAAATATCATAAGTAATGCCTTGTGAAAGCCCGTTCACAAAAACAATAGGATTGTTCGTTGCAGTAGCAGTTGCCGGTGGGCTAGACGGTGAAGGTGCAATATAATATTCGTAAGCCGTGGCGCTCGCAACCGTATCCCAGGAGAATGTTGCACTATCATCCCCAACAAAATTCTTATGAATAGCTACCGGAGGAGGGCAAACCGGCGGTTGTATTCTAAACGTGTCGCAGGTCCAGGCTGAAGGTATTGGGTTGCCGCTACAACGGGTACGAACACAGAAATCGTAAAGCGTATTGTTCTGCAAGCCTGTTAAGTTTATACTCGTATTCGTAGTAGACGTGGCGACTGATGGAGGAGTAGAGGGAGAGAGCGCCACATAATACTCGTAATTGGTAGCTCCGGGCACTCCTTGCCAGGATGTAATGCCGCTTGTCAATGTCGAGGGAGAAAATGAAATGGCTGTAGGTGCTGAACATGTTGGCGGCGGACTCACCGATTGACACGATGCGTCGGGCTGTGTAAGCACCGGGGTATAGAGTACTTTGTTTAAGGTTAAATTATCGTAGTAGTCAAGTATCGCGGAATCAATAGTGCTGGTTGTCGTTGTTCCCCACCAGTTATTAGCTACAGTTACGTTAGGAGTAGATATAGATGACAATGTTTCGAAGTTATGGGTATTACTGTTTGTTACACAATTATATTGGAAGCTGAAGTTCGAAGCAGTAGTTGTTGTCCATGTTTGCTGCACGCCAATCCCATTGTAAGAAATCGTATTGTTTGAGATTACTCCGCGCAGATTATTCATAACTATCCCTCTTCCATTGTAAATGATCAGGTTATTTTGCAAAGGAAAGGTGAGTAAGCCTCCGGCAGAAAAGTTCAAACCGAAGTTATCATTCCCTATAATCGTATTTCCGGAAATGTCACAATTTGTTGTAAGTCCGGCTATATTAATGCCATTATGGTTGTAGTTGACATTATTGCCGGTAATCTTCCATGCGGTTGTATTTACCGAAACAATTCCATCGGCATTATTGGTAAAGTCGTTGCCGCTGATCTCGCCGGAAGGGGCTGCAGTGAAGGTTGACCCACCTTGAATACCTGTACTATTTAATGTGAAAAAATTATTCTTAATAAGCGGATATCCTGGGCTAAAATTAATAAAAATGCCGGTGCCATTCCTGCGGAAAACGGAGTTAGATATTTTAGGAGAACAACCATCTGAAAATACACCCCTGTATGCGTGTTCTACATATGTATATTTAATAATGCTGGTGTCGTTCTTGCCTTTTACTCTAAGTGAAATACCCCGCCAGTTGACCATGGCTGGTGTCGTTTTATTGGAAGTAAATCTGATGGAATCGGTGATAGTACCCACCGCAATCAATTTACCATCTACGTAAAAATTGTAATTACCGTCTACAAGTACCTGCACGCCCGGTTGAATAGTTAAGGTATATCCGGAATCGATAGTTATATCGCCGACGACTATGTATGGGCTACCCGCAGGGGTCCATGTTGCATTTGTTGCTATTACACCACTTACATTGGTGGCATGAGCTATTCTGATAGTTGTGATAATAGCCACCAAGGCATAAAACAATATTCTTTTCATGGGATGATCTAATACTATTCTTTCACTAGTTTAATTGTTTGTGAACCTTTGCTGGTCGCACATTTCATAAAGTATAGTCCTGCGGGATGAAAAGACATATCAATTGTCTGCCTCGTTCCATTCATTTTTCCGGTGTACACGGTTGCGCCAAGCAGGTTGGTTACTATAATGTCTGCATCATAAAAGGAGGCATCTGCTTCTATAGTAAATGAACTCTTAACAGGATTGGGATAGGATCTAACATGGTTGCCGGATATCCTATTGATTCCAGTCGTGGTTGTCGTAACAGTGTCACATATCCACAGAGATTTTTGAGTGCCGCAAACGCTGCGAACGCAAATGTTATATTCAACGCCGGGTGAAAGGTTGTTTACGAATGCAGTTTTGCCCGTGGTTGGTGTTCCGTTGGTTGGTGGTGTAGACGGAGAAGGCATTACAGAGTATTCATAAGCCGTTGCGGCTATCATCGGATCCCACGAAAATGTCATGTTATCATCCCACACGAAATTAGGTGTGATAGACGCCGGTGGCAAACACGCCGGAGCCGGAATGGAGAAGGTAATACAACTCCATCCAGATGGTGTGGGGTTAGAACTACATTTTGTACGTACGCAAAAATCATAGAGCTTATTGTTCGTGACGTTCAAGCTAATGCTCGTATTAAATAGTTGGTTACCTGAAACAGGAGGTGTTGATGGCGACAATGCAACGTAATACTCATAAGATGTAGCACCCGGTGTGGCAGTCCACGAAACAATAGTGTTAGTCAATGAAGTGTTGTTATTCGCCACGTTAGTAGGTTGTCCGCATGGCGTCGGTGGACTAACGCTTTGACACGACGCATCGGGTTGTGTTAGGACAGGGGTATACAACACTTTATTAGTTACAAGATTGTCGTAGTAATCATATATGAAGGTATCAATACTCATTGTATTAGTAGTTCCCCACCAGTTGTTTGTCACAGATACATTTGGGGTAGTGCTCGCTGACAGTGTTTTGTAATTGTAAGAGCTGTTGTTCGCAATGCAATTATAATGAAACGAAAAAGTTGAAGTAGAGGAAGTCCAACTATGCTGAACTCCGATTGCGTTATAAGCTATCGTGTTATGTATAACCACTCCGTCAAGGTTGGCGACGTACATTCCGATATTGTTATAAGCGATCAGATTATTTTGGAAGGGATTGACAAGCGTCCCACCGGATGCGAAATAAATGCCATAGTTGGAATTGCCTGTGATAGTGTTGCTGTTAATGTTGTAGTAAGAAACATTACCTGTTAAATAGACACCGTCAGTATTATAACTAAAATTATTGCCGCTTATTTTCCAGGAAGTGGCGTTTGAGCCATAAAAGCCTCTCGGGTTGTAGGTGACCTCATTACCTGTGATCTCGCCTGATGGAGTGGTAGCTGGCAGCGAGCTAGAACCTCCGCTTATGCCCATGCCTGTATTCTGTGTTATGAGATTATTTATTATTACTGGGTAGCCCACGTTCCAATTCACAAGTATACCATTATTGTTCTTCCTAAATACTGAGTTCGATATTTTGGGAGAAGAACCATCTGAGTATACTCCTCTAAATGCATACTCTACATAGCAGTATCTCATCTTGCAAGTGTCGCTATTGCTTTTGGGCCTGAAGCTTATACCACGCCAGTCACCAGTAGCCGGTATCGTTTTATTGGAAGTGAATGTGATAGAATCAGTGACGGTTCCTATTGCCAGTAATTTGCCATCTATGTACATGTTGTAATTGCCATCAAAACGCACTTGTACACCCGGTTGGATGGTGAGTGTTACGCCGGAATCAACAGCCATATCGCCGACAATAATGTAGGGGCTTCCCGTCGTTGTCCAGGTTGTGTTTGTGGTTATTACACCGCTTACATTAGTTGCGGAAAATGACTTGACGTTGCTGCCGATAAGCAGGGAAATAAGAAAAATTATCTTTTTCATACACAAGGTTTTACTAGGTTTTTGTGTATGAAAGATAAGTGTTTTTCTTTATGCCTACAACAATTCAGGAACTTAACTCTTTGGTATCACACCAGCGCCTGCAAATTTTGCCGCCCAATAGCTTTCTCTCAGACTGCTAATGACAACGCCATTGCTACTGGAAGCATGCACGAAGTAGCTATTAGCCAGGTAGATGCCAACGTGCGTAATATGCTTGCCCGTTATTCTTGACTTACGATGTTTGCGCCTGCGCGAATAGGTATAGCTATAGAAGAATACAAGATCTCCTTCCTTCATGGTATCTGTTTCCCAAAGCACTTTGCAGGAATTATATTGCTCGCATGCAGTACGCACAACATTGGTTGAAAATACGTTCTCGTATAGTTTTTGTACAAATGCAGAGCAGTCTATGCCCGATTTATCATTGCCCCCCAGGCGATATCTAACACCATACCATTCATCTATAAAATCATATAGCGAAGGATTGTGCAACTTGGTAGGGGTAGTGCCTAAGAGGTTAGCATATTTTTGAAGAGAATAGCTATCATTTTGTACGTCGTCAATGATATTATTCTTTTTAGGTCGTCCCTCACGAATCACGATGATCCTTTCTTTGGGGAAAGATGCTTTGGGCTCCTGTGGTTCTATCTCCTGCTCGGGTATTTCATATTCTTCATTGTCAATATGCTTATGCTGGTTTCCGGCAATATTCATATCCACCTTGCTGCTCTTGCCCTTCATAGTCACACCGTTCATAAAACGTGGACTACTCTTACGAGAAGTGGTAGTTGACGTTTGTTTGGTAGCAGTACAACTCACAAGCAAACCAAGGGCTGCAATGCACAAAATATATCCGGCAGTCAAAGTCTTTCTCATCAGTTTGCCTGTGTGGTTTGCTAAATTATGACTATCAACTTATCAAGCCAATGGTTAGCATATTCAACTAATCAATAATATGGTGTATTGAAGCTCTGATTTAGCGTCAGAATAGGGAATATATCTCTCTATATTATGAAAAAAGGCTCTCAACGAGAGCCTTTTTGTAGCGAGGACTGGGATCGAACCAGTGACCTTCGGGTTATGAGCCCGACGAGCTACCGCTGCTCTACCTCGCGATGAGGGTGCAAAGATAGCCGAATTGACGACAATAACCAAAGCTATTATAGCTATTTATTTATTTAATGCTTAAACACGCGCCACTGCAATACGAGTAATACAAACTCTTGTAGCTATTTTTACGCATCGTATGTCAGGGAAACATCAGTCTGGATTTGTAAATATTTTCGGTGCGCCAAATGCAGGCAAGTCAACCTTGCTTAATGCACTATTGGGTGAACAATTGGTTATTACCTCGCATAAAGTGCAGACCACAAGGCATAGAATACTAGGCATACTTACGGAACCCGAATACCAGATCGTATTTTCAGATACCCCGGGTATAATAGAGCCGAAGTATAAGCTGCATGAAAAAATGATGAAGCAGGTGAAGAGCGCGCTTGAAGATGCCGACATTGCTATACTGATGCATGATATCACAGAACCAGTAGAAGAATTCGAAACTATATTCAATTCCTTAAAATTGAAAGTGCCTTCCATACTGCTCCTAAATAAAACAGATAAAGTAAAGGAGAAAGGCGAGATAGAAGAGAAAACAAAGTTATACACTGAAAAATTCGGAATAGAAGTATTACCTGTATCTGCAAAGAATAGTATCAATACAGACAAGATCATCCCTTTTATACTTAAGTATTTGCCTGAAGCACCACCATATTACCCTGATGATAGTGTAACGGATAGGCCTGTACGTTTTTTTGTAAGTGAGCTGATAAGACAGCAGATATACGATCTGTATCATGAGGAGATACCGTATCACAGCGCCGTTATCATCCAGGCATTTGAAGAGAAACCCACGCTGACTGTTATTAAAGCGGAGATAATTGTGGCCCGCGAAACACAGAAGATCATTCTTATAGGTAAGGGCGGCAGCCTGATAAAGCAATTGGGCATCAACTCTCGCAAACAAATAGAGGAATTCATACAACGCAAAGTACACCTGGAGTTATTTGTAAAGGTGCGGCCAAAATGGAGGGATAATGAAAATTATCTGAGAGAGTATGGATACAATTCCTAAACAGATTCCATATATACAATCATTAGACCCTGATTGGTATCAGCCACATGTTGGCAATGTATCCATGCTACGGCTGGATGTGATACACTCAGTAGTTTCGGGGAATAAATGGTATAAGCTGAAGCATAATTTAGCACACGCATTAGATGAGGGATATAAAAGCATACTCACGTTTGGTGGCGGATATTCCAATCACCTGGTGGCTGCTGCGGCCGCAGCCCAGGCATTTGGGATAAATTCTATTGGCATAGTGCGAGGAGTACATGATAATTTGACGCCTACGCTTAAAGACTGTTTGCATTATGGAATGCAATTGGTTTTTTTGACGAAAGAAGAATATGCGAAAAAAACAGATGATGCCTGGTTGAGTGAGTTGTTACAACAATACGGTAATGTCTTTATCGTACCGGAAGGCGGCGCCAATGAATGGGGCAAGACAGGAGTAGGAGAGATAGCCAAATATATACCCAGTGAGTTTACACATGTATGTGTAGCTGTAGGTACAGGCACTACATTTAGCGGTTTGAGAAATGCTTTGCCCGATGAACAGCAATTATATGGGTATGTACCTATGAAAGGCGGGAGATATCTGAAAGAGGAAATAAGCAGCTATTTAACTACGAGGGAGAAAAATTGGCAATTATTTGATGATTGGCATTTTGGTGGGTTTGGTAAATGGAACACTGAGCTTATTGAGTCTATGAATTCGTTTTACCGGATGAATAATATACCCCTCGATATTGTGTACACGGGTAAAATGATGAATGGTATCTCAAAGCAGTTGCAGCAAGGTATGTTTCCCAAAGACGCCCGTGTGCTTTGCATACATACAGGGGGTTTGCAGGGGAATTCATCGGTGCAGCCGCAATTACAGTATTAAACATTATTTTGTGGTATAATCGGTACTGATGACGGAAATAATAGCGCACAAAACTTTCCAGCACATTGGGATCCTAAGCTTAGAATTCCACGTGGACAAGTTGTCGCG